>SCPP01000022.1_pt1:1007500-1262500 | contig 1819979 bp, 2859 predicted proteins | sample 6106811 | NCBI WGS metagenome assembly SCPP01 (sample SAMN10720449, study PRJNA508395) | human gut metagenome | isolation source: Participant 2 stool, 15 month | host: Homo sapiens | collected 2018
TATTTATTATAAATATATCTTTTGCAACTCTGTTTTAGTAATCGAACAAAAATATAAAGACAATTTATTTCGTTTGTAACTCATCTGTGTCCAAATTAACAATATATATACTTTCGCAACAACAAATATAGTTCATAGTTCTTTATCAAGTATATGCAGACACCAAAACAATCTATATTACATTTTTCATCAAATAGTAACTAACAAAGTTCAGCATACATATGCTTTCCCAAAGCATCAAGCCCTGTACACTTCACATTATAAATATTATTAACCACTTCATTATCATCTTTATCAAGCTGCTCTGCCGGCACAAGTATTCTTATATAATTCTTTGTATATCCTGTATAATATTCCTGCCATCTATAAGCTGCTTTTCTTCTATAAGAACATCCATAACAGAATTCTCATAAAGCTTCCTATATTCTAAAGACATTTTTCTTCTAATTCTATAAGTATATTGCTTCGCTTCGTCTTTATCCTGTCATCAACCTGCTCTGGCATCTTATCTGCAACAGTGCCTTTTCTTCTTGAATACTTGAATATATGCATTTCGTAAAATGTACTTTTCAAGAAATGCTTTGTAATCTCGAAGTCTTCATCTGTTTCTGCTGGAAAACCAACTATAACATCTGTGGTTATCGCTGGATTATCATAGTATTTTCTTAATATATTGCAGCCCTCAAGATACTCTTCTGACGTATACTTTCTGTTCATCGCCTTAAGAGTCCTGTCACAGCCACTCTGTAATGACAGATGAAAATGTGGACATAATTTGTCCAATCTGCTTATCTCGCTGACGAATTCATCAGTTACAATTCTTGGCTCTAATGAACCTAATCTTATACGTTCTATGCCTGATACAGCGTGTACAAGCTTTATGACATCAAGAAGCGTTTCTTTGCCTGTATCCTTACCGTATGAACTAAGATGGATACCTGTAAGCACAACTTCCTTATATCCATTAGCTGCAAGCCTTTTCACTTCATCTACTATATCACTGGCAGCACGGCTTCTTATTCTCCCTCGTGTATATGGAATGATACAATAAGAACAGAACTGGTTACATCCGTCCTGTATCTTTATATACGCTCTTGTGTGTTCCGTTACCTTATCTATCTTAAGTTCTTCATAAGTTGTTTCTTTGTTATTAATATCAAGTACATAATCATCACGGCTGTTGTCCTTATAATACTCATCAAGTATATCAACAATATTAATCTTTACATTATTGCCAAGAACAATATCCACCGCATCATCCTTCTTAACGCCGTCCTCATCTGCCTGAACATAACAGCCGGCAGCTATAACTACTGCTTCAGGATTCATTTTCTTTGCCTTATGAAGCATCTGGCGCGACTTTCTGTCAGCTATATTAGTAACTGAACATGTATTGATTATATACACATCTGCAAGTATATTTTCATCAAACGGCACTATCTCATATCCAGCTTCACTAAGCATAAGCTCCATAGACTCCGCCTCATATGAGTTTACCTTGCAGCCAAGATTATGTATAGCTACTTTTCTCAATATATTCCTCATTTCTGTGCCTATAGCACTATTAATTAAACATTACTCTGTTATAAAGGCAGAATACATTCCGCCACTGACATCATTATATATATACCAAAATCACCTGACAAGATATAAAGGACACATTTAAACATGACATTTAAGCCACTTTATTCTTGACATAACCCGCATAAACATTATAATTAATACATAATTAATTATTCTATGTGGGAGTAGCTCAATGAAAACAGTACAGATTTCATTAAACTCAATCGACAAAGTCAAGTCTTTCGTCAACGACATCACTAAGTTCGATGTAGACTTTGACCTTGTATCCGGAAGATATGTTATAGATGCCAAATCAATCATGGGTATTTTCAGCCTTGATCTTTCAAAGCCAATTGATCTTAACATTCATGCTGAGAATGATATAGACACAATACTTGCAGTATTAAAGCCATACATCGTATAATCTGCACATTATTAAGATTTTTATAAACCGGCTTTACAGCTTTGTATATTTATACAGTATGCAGCTTATAAAGTCTGCCCGGTTATACCGAAACCGGATGCCACACTTTCGTGACATCCGTTTTTATTTTCATTTTACTTAACTATTATCTTTTCAGTTGTTTCAATAGCAGTCTTCATAAGGTCATCTATAACCTCATCAAGATTATGCTCATGCTGCTTTATAATATTAAGGTTAGGCTTTGTCACCGGATGTTTTGCAACAAAAATCGTACAACAATCTTCAAATGGCTGAATGGAAGTCTCAAATGTTCCGATCTTTCTGATATGTCAATAATCTCCTGCTTATCAAAGCCGATAACTGGTCTGTATACAGGCATTGTACACACTTCATTAGTACAGTAAAGGCTGTGCATAGTCTGACTTGCAACCTGTCCTATACTTTCACCAGTTATAAGACCCATACACTTGCTTTCCTTGCCAAGTTCCTCTGCGATCTTCATCATATATCTTCTCATAATAATAGTAAGCTCATCATGAGGGCACTTTTCATATATTGCAAGCTGTATGTCTGTAAAGTTGACAACATTAAGCACTATAGGACCTGCATACTTAGATACAAGTCTTGCAAGGTCTACAACCTTCTGCTTTGCACGTTCACTTGTGTACGGTGGTGCATGGAAATAAGTTGCCTCTATCTGGACACCTCTCTTGGCTATCATATATCCGGCAACAGGGCTGTCGATACCGCCTGAAAGTAAGAGCATTGCCTTTCCTGCTGTTCCGATAGGCATTCCACCTGGTCCTGGTATCTCTATTGAATATATATTAATATTCTTTCTAATCTCTATCTGTAAAAGGACTTCCGGCTTATGGACATCAACCTTCATCTCTGAAATGCATCAAGAATTCTTCCACCCATTTCCATATTAATCTCCATGGAATTCATAGGATAATTCTTTCTTGCACGTCTTGCATCAACCTTAAATGTGACATTTTTATCAGGATATGCCTCATCAAGATACTTTATAACATGCTCTGCAAGGTCATCAAAGCCATTATCCTCTATCTGCACGACAGGACATATTCCTATTATACCAAATACCGTCTTTAAAGCCTCAACAGCCTCATCATAATCGAACTCACTCTGTGCTGTTGCATATATTCTTCCATTTTCCTTTGATACAACAAAATCGCCATCAATCTTATTAAGCACGAAACGTATCTGTCTTACAAGTGCATCTTCAAAAGGTATCTGTTCTTACCTTTTACACCTATTTCACCATATTTTATCAAAATGCTTTGTACATTATTCATCTCCTTTCACATATTCTTAATGTCTTGTATACTTTCTAAGCACTGGCAGTAATTCCTTAAGTGCTTCTATTGCATAGTCCAGTTCTTCTTTAGTTGTATCATAACAGAAGCTGAACCTTATCGTACTGTCAAGCAAATCTTTATCAAGACCTATTGCAACAAGTGTGTTGCTGAGTCCCGGCTTATTAGAAGAACAAGCCGAACCAGAAGATACATATATCTGCTTATCTTCAAGCGCATGTAAAAGCACCTCTGCCCTTACGCCTCTGAAGCTGACACTTACTATCTGTGGTGCACTTTCTCTTCCCTTTGATGAATTTACCTGAACATCTTCTAACTGTTCAAGCTGTGATATAAAGTAATCCTTAAGCTCATAAAGCCTGTCAATCTTTGCATCAAAATCATCATTATATATAAGTCTTACAGCTTCACCAAGACCTGCTATTGCCGGAACATTTTCCGTACCGGAACGCATGCCCTTCTGCTGTCCTCCGCCGTATATTATCGGCTTTATTCTTGTCTTATCCTTGATATAAAGGAAACCACTTCCCTTAGGGCCATGTATCTTATGTCCGCTTACAGAAAGCAGGTCTATACCAAGCTTTTTAGGTATAATCTTAAACTTTCCATATGCCTGGATCGCATCGACATGAAATACTATATCTGGATTATAACTCTTAACAATATGTCCGATTTCTTCAATCGGCTCAACTGTTCCTATCTCGTTGTTCGTATACATAACTGATACAAGTATAGTTTCATCATCAAGCTCGCGCTTAAGCTCTTCAAGGTCTACAACACCCTTGCTGTCAACCTTAAGATACGTCACTCTGAACCCTGCTCCTCAAGGAAGTTAAATGGTTCCTTCACAGATGAATGTTCCACCGATGATACAATCACATGATTGCCTTTTCTTTTATTAGCCATAGCAGTTCCTATAACTGCCATATTATTAGATTCTGTTATCCTGATGTAAAGAGAATTTCTTTTTCCTGACACTTCAATGTCTTTGCTATAATCTCTTTAGCATCTTTTATATACTTTTCAGCCTCAACGCCTTTCATATGCTTTGAGGAAGGATTGCCATAATCCTCCTGCATAACCTTTACGCACACATCAACAACCTCTGGTGCGCACTTAGTTGTAGCTGAATTATCAAGATACGCCTGCATTTTACTCCATTCCTACATCTTTATCATAACTTTTATCTGTGCTTATTATTCTTCCATATTATACATAATGACAGACATAAGCATCATACCAGCTGTTTCTGTCCTTAGAATACGCTTACCGAGTGTTATTATACTACAACCTGCTTCTTTGGCAAGTTCAAGTTCATCACCATCAAAGCCGCCCTCAGGACCTATAAATATTCCTACAGAACTTCCGTTACTTATTCCCGATACAACTTTTCTTGTATACTCCATGCCCTCTGCACATTCATATGGAAGCAAAAGCATATCAAGCTCTTTTGCCTTCTCTAATGCCTGTCTGAATGTAAGAACATCTGACACTTCTGGAATTATGCTTCTTTTGCTCTGTTTGGCTGCACTTTCAGATATAGAATTCCATCTTGCAATCTTTGTCTTAGCCTTCTTATCATCAAGCTTCACAACGCTTCTTTTCATAGCTACAGGAACTATCTCATACACTCCAAGCTCAACCATCTTCTGGATAATAAGCTCCATTTTATCAGACTTTGGAAGTCCCTGAAAGATATACCTTAACTGGAAGTTCATTACCTTTTCATTGACCTCTGTAATTCTGCTTCTTACCACATCATCACCTATAGTATCAATAACACAGTGGTAATCATAATTATCGCCACTGCTGATAAGCACCTCATCACCCGGCTTAAGTCTTATAACATTCTTAATATGGTTGACATCTCCGCCACGTATATCTATATAATCATCAAATATATTTTCGTGTTCTGCAAAATGATACATAAGTATTCTCCTATCTGCGTCTTGCAGTTACATTGACCCACTCACCATCATGATTTATCTCAACTATCTCAAGCTCTGGATTCTTCTTGAAAGCTTCTACAACTTCCTCTTCCTTGGTGTTGATTATTCCTGATGTGATAAAGTAAGCTCCATGCTTCATATGTCTGTGTATATTAACTGAAAGTGGCTCTAACACGTCTGCAAGGATATTGGCACATACTATGTCATAACACTCATAACCACACGCATCCTGAACTTTCTTATCATCTATGATATTACCTTCTATCACCTCAAACTGTTCAGATGTGATGTTATTCTGCTCTGAATTCTCATGTGAAGCTATAATTGCATTAGGGTCAAGGTCTGTTCCAAATGCATGTGCAGCACCATATTTTAAAGCTACAACTGATAATATACCGCTTCCACAACCTACATCAAGAACATTATCGCCGTCTTTACATACTTTTCAAGCTGCTTTATAACCATTCTTGTTGTTTCATGAGAACCTGTTCCGAAGGCTGTTCCCGGGTCTATACTAAGAACCGGATGTCCCTTCATTTCTTCTGTAACCTCTTCCCATGTAGGCTTAATATACAGATTACCTATAGTAAATGTATGCCAGTACTGCTTCCAGTTGTTAATCCAGTCCTTATCCTCTGTTTCTGACCTTGTGATAGTTCCATCTCCCACATCAACAAACATACGAAGGTCTTCTATTTCCTGCTCAGCCTTCTTTACAAGTGTTCCGTCATCCTCCTCAGAGTCTATATAGAAGTTGACAACTGCTGTTCCATCATCTGGTGGAAGTTCAGGAATAAAGTCCACAAACATAGTCTTGGCTTCTTCCTGTGTAAGCTGTACATTATCCTGGATTTCTATTCCTTCAATTCCTATATCATCAAGTGCGCTGCTTAAAGGTCTATTGCCGCAGTTGTTGTCTTAATTGAATATCTGTTCCACTTCATCCGTTTAACACCTTTCTAATCCTGTTTTCGTTTCTTTTAATAAATGTATAAATGTCTTTTTAACGCTGACTCATTACTCAGCCATAGCTAAAAATGCCTCATATCCCTTTAATGTTTCATACAAATCAGCCTTACTTATAACTTCATATGGTGCATGCATATTCTGTACAGCTATACCACTGTCTATTACGTTCATATCAAGGTTAGCTAATATATATGCGATAGTTCCACCACCGCCTATATCTACCTTTCCAAGCTCTGCTGTCTGGAATGCCACATCTGCATCATCCATAACCTTTCTTAACTTCCCAACAAACTCTGCTGATGCGTCATTAGAACCGCTCTTGCCTCTTGCACCTGTATACTTGTTAAATACCATACCATTTCCAAAGTATGCTGCATTTTCTTTTCAAATACAGATGCATAATTAGGGTCATATGCAGCACTTACATCTGATGATAACATATAAGAATTAGCAAGTGCCCTTCTTAACTTAAGCTCACTATACTCACCACATCTGTCCATAACTTCTGCAACCATATTTTCAAAAATCTTGACTGCATACCTGTAGCACCGACACTTCCTATCTCTTCCTTATCAACAAGTATGCATACGCCTGTCCTTTTAGTCTTACCAGAATTAATCAGGGCAATAAGCGAAGGATATGCACACACTCTGTCATCATGTCCATAACCTATAATCATACTTCTGTCAATTCCACATTCTCTTGCAGGACCTGCTGGTACAGCCTCTAATTCTGCTGATAAGAAATCTTATCCTCTATTCCATACTTGTCCTTTAATATGGCAAGGATATTCTTCTTTACAGCATCTTTTCCGCTATCTTTATTTTCAGATTTATCTGTATCATCCTGCTTTGCAGGCATACTTCCACAAGTATGTCAAGCGCTTCTCCCTCTACAACCTTTGAAGCTTTCTTGTCCATCTGTTCTGATGCAAGGTGAATAAGAAGGTCTGATATACCAACCACAGTATCGTTCATATCTTCACCGATAACAACATTTACAGTAGTTCCATCCTTAAGCACTACAACACCGTGAAGTGCAAGTGGTGTTGCTACCCACTGATACTTTTTATCCCGCCATAGTAATGAGTGTCAAGAAGCACAAGTCCTGTTTCCTCATATAAAGGATTCTGCTTTATATCAAGTCTTGGCGAATCTATATGCGCACCGAGTATATTCATACCTGACTCAACAGGTTCTTCACCAATATTAAATGCAACTAATGCCTTCTTCATATTGACAGCATATACCTTATCACCTGCACTTAACTTCTCACCCGCTGCGATAACTTCTTCAAGATTTTTATAGCCTGCTGCCTCTAATAAGCGTACACCTTCCTTTACACATTCTCTTTCTGTCTTACACAAAGATATAAAGCTTCTATAATCCTCAGCAAAGTCAAACACCTGCTTTTAGCGGCTTCATCATACTTGTTCCATGCATTTACTCTTTCCATAATAACAAATATCCTCCGTTCTATTTTTATAATTTTCAATATCAGATATTAAGTGTAAGCTGTTCACCATCATCCGATGACTTTATCTCACTTGCAACTTCATATTCAGCCTCTTCCTTATACTGTTCTATCATATCTTCACTTATAACTGGAAGTTCATCTATCGACTGGACTCCAAAGTTCTAAGAAACTCCTCTGTAGTTCCGAAAGCATAGGTCTTCCGGCGCATCAAGTCGTCCAACCTCCTTTGCAAGTTCTAATTCTATAAGCTTATTTACAGCCCTGTCTGAGTTCACACCTCTTATCTTTTCTATCTCTAACTTTGTGATAGGCTGCTTGTAGGCTATTATTGACAGCGTTTCAAGTGCTGCATCCGAAAGTGTGTACTTTCTTGGCTGGCTGCATACCTTTATAAGATTATCGTAGAACTCCTGCTTTGTACACAACTGAAAGCTTTTGTCAAGCTCTATTATCTTGATACCCCTGTCCTCAGCCTCATACTTATCCATCATATTGTGAATAATCTTTACTGTCGTATCAACATCATGGTCTATCGCCGCTGCTATTTTCTCTGCCTCAACCGACTCTCCCATCGTGAACAATATAGCCTCTATTGCCGCCTCTGTCTTTTTATATTCATTATGCTCTCCTCATTAATCCTCAGATATATCCTCTATCAGCTCCGGATTACCAACCACTTCTATAAATATTTCCTCGCAGGTACCTTCCTGCTGTACTGTTATAAATCCTGTCTTCATAAGCTCTAACACAACAAGAAATGTCACTATGACTGCTACCTTGAAGCCCCTTCATAAGCAGCTCCCTGAAACTGAATGTCTTGTGTTCCATCATAAATGCTTTGATGTCAACAAGCTTTTCCGACATAGTCACTTCTTCTTTTCAATCTTTCCGAACTTACTTCTGACCGGGTCAACCTTATCTTCTTTCTTTTCATAACATCTGCAAATATTGCATTAAGCTTGATAAGATTCATATCCCCTATAACTTCATTTAAGTCTACTGGTGGTGTGTACTCACTGACCTCCTTTGGTATATCAGGCTTTCTGAAGTACGCTTTGGCGGCATCTACCTGCTGCCCTTTAAGCTCCTCTGCCATCGCCTTAAACAGCTTGTACTGTAATAACTGCTCTACAAGTTCTGCTCTTGGGTCCTGCTCATTGCCCTCTTCATCTACTTCTTTTGGAAGAAGCATCCTGCACTTTATATCAAGTAAAGTTGCTGCCATAACAAGGAATTCGCTTACTACATCAAGATCTTCCTCCTGCATCTTTTTACATATTCCATATACTGTTCTGTAATATCAGCAATAGGAATATCATATATATTAACTTTATTCTTATCTATAAGATGTAAAGAAGATCCAGCGGACCCTCAAAAGCCTGTAGCTTTACGCTTATCCCCATTACAAACAACCTTACCTTTCTTCTCTTTAACTTATACATTTTACATAAAACCAGATGTAAATGCAAGTTATTACACTTAAGCCTTATTGATAATTTTAAAAATAACATATAATGTCATAATAATACAAAAACAGGAGTATCTATGAAACTTGCAAGAATAATATTCACATTTCAGGAAGTATCCAAAAGTTACTGAAGACAAGATAGCTGCATATGCCGCACAGACCTGTTACTATCTTCTTCTTAGCTTTATGCCTTTTATTCTGGTTCTTATTAATATAATACACTACTTCCGGTTACTTCTGCTGACCTGCTTAATCTACTTGAGAACATTGTACCAAGAGAATTTCATCCGATGCTTATAAGCATATTTGGCGATATAGAAAGTTCATCATCTATAGCACTGCTTTCTGTAACAGCTATTGGTCTTTGTGGTCAGCTGGAAAGGTTTTATGACTATAAAGGTATGCCTTAACAAAATTAACGACTGTGAGTCAAACAGAAGCTGGTTCATACAGCGTATATTCTCAAGTCTGTATGCACTTATACTTTGCTGTCAATATCCGCAAGTCTGTTAATTATCGTATTCGGTGAGCATCTGCTTGCTTTTTACGAAAACATTTGATAAACCTAAGCAACAAAATAATTATATTTGACACCATTCTTTCAAACAGGCTTTTTCTTGTTCCGGCACTGCTGACTTTATTTTTGCAGTTATGTATACATTTATACCAAACAGAAAAAGCACTTTATTCAGGAAATTCCGGTGCATTTATAGCAAGTGCCGGATGGCTTTTATTCTCGGAACTGTACTCATTATACATCATATATATAGCTAATTATTCATATACATATGGAAGCCTTACAACCTTTATGCTTCTGCTTATCTGGATGTATATATGCATAATTATTCTTTTCTTTGGTGCTGAATTCAACACGCTTATAGAAAAAATATATTAAAGCCTTTGAGAATATCAAAAACAGAGTGCTTCTTACAGCGGCAGTCATCATAAAAGCCATAAAACAAAAATAAGTAACAAAAGATATTTCTTTGAATAACACACATAAATTATATATATTTTAAACTACGCATTTAATAATAAAATCAAATTCAAAATAAACAAAACGGAAAACATCCAGCATACATACGCTAAGATGTTTTCCGTTTATTATCATTTACATATATTTTTATTATCTGCTTATACTTTTATCATTCATCCATATTTACATTCTTAATCTGCACACCCTTATAAAAGAACTTAAGTATATCTGCATAATCCATAGTTTCTGCCATCTTTCTTACGGCATTCTGGCTCATTCTATACCATGTCCGTAGCCATGCTCCAAGTATATTGTACGCTGTAATCCCACCAGCACCCGTCTGCATACAGGCTTTATGACTATAAATGCGCGGAAGTATATCATAATGTGCCTCACCGGACTGTGTATTAACAGTTTCCTTAGAACTTCCAAGCACTGTCCTTATTGTATTTTCCCCAAGAATAACACATTCTGCTGTACTTCCTTTTATCTTAATGCGCTTTGCTACACCGCCGCAACCTCTCTCTAACACCTCTATAGATTGAACATTTCCGACATTACTTATATTGCCCTTTATAAGCTCTCCATTATTATCATATACATAAAGATTAGACCTGCCTGAAGCGTATGAAAGCTTTGAATTGATATTATCGCTCATGGCTTTGGCGCTTACCGTCATATTCCAGCGGTACAGCGCATATTCACTGTCATAATCATCACTGTAGGACTCTGATATATACTTTTCAAATGCAGCATTATCTGTCATATCAGATGCAGAACTGCCGCTTCCCACATGCACAGAACCATACATAGGATAACTGTTATCATCACTTCCCCACGCACATACATCTGTTGAATAACCGCAGGAGGTTGAATAATAATAAGTCTTTACTATTTCATCATTATAATATACCGCTTTTCCCCTTGTTTCCTCAACCGCTGTGTCTGCTGCCTCATTTCTTTCTGTATTATTATACACCTGAAATGTCACGCTGTCGTCAACGTGTTGCACCATACTGGCTGTAATAATTATTAACAAGTTGTGTATAAGCATAACTTCTTGCACAGACCGCCTGACACTTAAGCGCATTTACACCGAAAGACACAGGCATTTCACTCGGAACAACACTCTTTAAATATTCTTCTATATCAACCTCATTAATAACCACAATTCCCTCATCATATAATGCAAGCTCTATATCACCTGAGTACTCTGGATTACCCTGCCCTCTTTTATCGAGTCTATGCGTATCCTTCCGCCATCTGTATACAGCCTTATTCTGCCTGTCTTAAGCCTCTCATCGTTCCTGTCTATAACCAGATGTTCACCCGGCATTATGTCAGTAACCGTATCATTATATGCCATATGGATAACAGTATCTGACTCAAACTCTGCTGCTTCATGGAAAAGCTGCTTATAACCTGTAGTCTTAAGCATAACTCTTATATTAGTCTGTACAAGCTTTCTTCCCTTTACTGCGCCACATATCTTCCCTGTGCCACAACAAAGTCTTCAAGAGAATATCCTACGATTATTGAGTCATACCCGCTGACTTTATCCTCTGCGGTTATATCATATATCATAAAGTTATCATCTACAGGAACTTTTCCATATCCTTCTATCTCAACAAAGCTGTCACTTACAGAAAGAACCTTTCCGCTTATCACATCATTTTTAATGTCTATACCTTTAAGCTTTCCTGCGCTTACATTTATATTGGCAAGACTGTTTTCAACAAAACCATCCACTTTGCGGACTTTGTACTGCTTTATTATGCCGTATACATTTACAGTAACACAGCCGTTCTCATATGACTTAAGAAGCACATTTTATATTCCACATCATCTGATACCTTGCGCACAACGCACAAAGCCGGTCTTTTCTTGAAAATACTTCTATCGTTGTGTCTATGTAAGGCTGTATGATAATTCCGTCATATATGTAACTCCCTGAGTTGTATACACTTTCCACTCTTCACTTATCGTATCCCGTGGCATACCCGACACTCCAAGCTGCTTAAGTTCTATCTCACTTCCATACTTAAAATACTTTAAAAGCCTTTCAAAGCACTTTATAAATGTTTCCTCTTTTATTAATCTGTTATCATTTATTATATCTTCATACGAAGTTATTCCTATATCCTCAAAGCAGTTGCCTGCTGCCTTAAGACTTTGGGCAAGCAGCCCTATATCCTTATACTTTACATATCCGTTTGACTGGCGGCATACATATATCCATTCACATTGACATAATCTATATATGGCTTGTACCAGTCGCCGTCTGAAATAAATGCATCGCAGTCATCCACCTGTGCATATGCAACCATCTTAGCCGCCCTTGCATAAGTTATATATCCGTTATCTTTATTGCCCTGCAGATATGTTGTAAGAATAACTGTTATGAAGGCAAGTACAATTATTATAATTCCGTATATTATTATACTTCTCTTCTTACAACAACTGTTCTTACCATGCCTGCAACCATATCCTTTCATCATAATAATCCTCATTTATGCGCACGTTTTTGCACATAACGAGTTTGTGTCAAGTTTGCGCAGACACCCCGCATGTGAAAATTTATTTTTCACACTAAGATGTCTGGTTTAAAAATCTTCACATATATGTATAAATGAACTTTGAACCATAACATCATAATAATAAAATATATGTATCACTGCGTGTAATTATGACCATTAAGAAGCTGTATTCTACGCCTTTTTATTCTGTTTTCGATGCCAAGCAGGCCACAAGTTGTAAAGTCTTATCGTACAAGCACGTACGGCTTTTGACCTTTTGACCTACATCATATAATAAAAAAGCTATGAACACCCGAACAGGCTTCACAGCTTCGCAATCATCAATATAAATGAACTAAACTTTCAATACTCCCAGAACGCCGTTCCTCACGCTTTCGACTCCTAGCAATGCTAGGTGGGTTACCGCATCCAGACCGCTGCCATCCACTCTAAGGATACCCGACATTAGACCAGAGATATAGGAGTCCCGTCGATGAAATGTAGGATCAAAATAAGTGAGGTTCTCGCACGCCCCAGGAAAATATTAAGTTACTCTTTTCACTTCCTATATTCTACTACATAAATCGTTTCTACACAATATCTTATGCAAAATTTTTTAATTATTCTTGTCCACAACATTTATGTCTTCAATCTTATCAGCAGAAAGTGAGTGCTTCGCTTACAACGTCCTCTGCAACGCCCATACGCTCTGCAACTTCCTTGACAGTCGGCTTTCTTCCAAGCTCTTCTTTAAGTCTTACCGCCCAGTCATTGACATAATTAACCTTATTAAGAACTTTTCCTGATACCCTGTTGCTGTCCATCTGCTCATCTATAAGCATACGCATACTTTCTTCTGCCTGATACTTGACTTCTTTATCTATGCCGCCAAGCACCTCTATTATATCGTTGGTACTTCCTTCTTTTATCTTATCCTTCCACTCATAATTATTCTGCCACAACTTCTGTCCTATATATGACATCATCGCAAGATTGCTCTCCTGCACAAGGTCTGCCGCAAGCACACCTCTGCATCTGTATGGCTCAACCCATTCAACTATCTTTTCAAGATATGACTCTGACAATATTTTTAAAGACTCTTTATCATTATCCTCAACAATATTAATGAGAAGATATGCCCTTGTAGTATCTGACACCGGCTGTATAGCCTCAAGCTCCTTTTATATCTTTCAAGATAAACATCATCCCTCAGAATAGTCCATATTATCAGCTATCATCTGTGCTGCCATTGCAGCCTCTTTTCTGGAAGACTTTTAACCTCTTCTTCTGATATATTTATCTTTGTTATAAGTCCGTCATTATTGCTTTCAGAATTAATGTGATTTTTATTATCTTCTGAAATGCTATTATTTCCCTGATTATCATCAACTTTCTGAGCGTCAGCATTATCATCGATAACTATTCCGTTCTCATCATTTTTAACAGAATCATCTGCTGTACTTTCGAGCATATGTAAGAATTCATTGTCTGTTCCATCCTCACCCTTTATAGTTATGCCGTTAGCCATAAGATATCCTGTAATCATAGAATACTTGTTATCATCAAGATGCATATCCTTAAAATAACTGTTTACATCTTCTTTAGTTACTATATTTCCATTAACCTTTGCATATTCCTTAAGCCCGTTAAGCGCCCTCCATAAAGGCTGCCTGCATATCTTTATTATCTGCCATTATAAACTCCTTACAAAAGACTTTTCTTTCCAACGGATTTTATCATATTTTTACATTTTATCAATTTGACAAATATTATTTATTTTCGTATAGTTATTATATGTTTACAGTTAATGGCAACGTGGAAATGCGCGGCATTTTGATTGCTCTTAACAATAACAATATTATATGAAAGATGAGGTTTTATAATGAGAATCGCTTTAATTAACGAAAACAGCCAGGCTGCTAAGAATGAAATGATTTATGCTAATCTTAAGAAGGTTGCTGAAAGCAAGGGACATACAGTTGATAACTATGGTATGTACTCAGCAGAGGATGCTGCACAGCTTACATATGTACAGAATGGTATATTAGCTGCTATCCTTCTTAACTCAGGTGCCTGCGATTTCGTAGTAACAGGCTGTGGTACTGGTGAGGGTGCTATGCTTGCTCTTAACTCATTCCCTAACGTTCTTTGCGGACACGTTGTTGACCCTTCAGATGCTTATATGTTTATGCAGATTAACGATGGTAACGCTATCGCTCTTCCATTCGCTAAGGGCTTTGGATGGGGTGCTGAATTAAATCTTACATACATTTTCGAGAAGTTATTTGAAGGAGAACCAGGTGGCGGTTATCCTAAGGAAAGAGTTGTTCCAGAACAGAGAAATAAGAAATTCTTGACGAGGTAAGAAAGGTTACTGTTAATCAGGACCTTATAAGTGTTCTTAAGAACCTTGACCAGGATCTTGTTAAGGGTGCTGTTGCTGGTGAAAGTTCAAGGAACTCTTCTTTGCTAACTGCAAGGATGAAGCTATCGCTGATTATGTAAAGACTCTTCTTGCATAATAAGATATCAGGGTGCAAATGTATCGTATTCCCCTGAATGATGCTTACGGATTATTACATTGATTTGCAATCTAAGTAATCACAAGCATCAATCAATTAATAAATAAAGAGGTCGGCTGCTACACGTACTTACACGGTAAAGCTTCTGACCTCTTTTATTTTGACCATTATTTTATTGACAAATTTCTGATTATGCTGCCTTTGCACTGACCTGTCCGTTATTTAAAAGACCTGCCTTAATAAGTGCATATCTTACAGCGTGGCCAAGTCCTGTTGCTATAACTATCTTTGCTATATCAAATATTATAAATGGATAAACACATACACCAAGTGCATATGCAAATGAACATTTAGCAACATATACAAACCATACTGTTCCTAAGCAGTAATCAACTGCTGTTCCTAATACCCAGCCAACTATAGTAAGAACTGCATTTCTCTTAAACTTCTCTATAAAGAAGCCGCCTATAGCTGCCATAAGTATAAAACCTACTATATAACCACCTGTAGGTCCTGCTATCTTTGCTGGCCCGCCGACATATCCTGAGAATACAGGAAGTCCGACAATTCCAAGAAGCACATATATGCAATAGCTGCCTATACCTGCCTTAGTGCCTATAACATACACTGTAAAGTACACAACAAGATTCGTGAGTGATATAGGAATTGGTCCTATAGGAACTGACATAGGGGCAAGTATGCATGTAACTGCTGCCATTAAAGCCATAAAACATAACTGATAAACTGTAAACTTTTTCTCTTTCACTTTTGTCTCCAATCCTGCGCATAGCGCATTGTTAACTTTGTTTTTGTTAAGTTTACATTCTTTGTCATTAATTGTCAACCTTTTATTAATTATAGTTAACATTGTAACTTTCATCATATACATACTGTATCATACCCGGACCAAGTGCATCTGTAGGTCTTGCAATAAAGTTATGCTTCTCATAAAACTGCTCTCTGCCCTTCGCACACATAAGGCAGAGCATCATTCTTGAACCATCCATAGTAAGCGACTTAACATATTCTATAATGTGTTCTATCAGCAGGCTTCCTATATGTCTGCTCTGATACTCCGGTATTACAATCAAATCCTGTATATAGCTTATTACTGCTTCATCGCCGACTACCCTGCCCATTCCGATAGGCTTATCATCATCCAGCACCGTAAATACCTTGACACTGTTATCAAGCGCTCTCTGTGCCTGTGGCCTTGTAAGCTTTATCCAGTCTACCTTATCTCTTAAGTTCAAATATATATCTATCTCTTATATCATCTACTATTTTAATCATAATTACATCCATTTCCTGTATTTTCTGCCCGTCTGACAAGCTTTCATAACATTATATACGGCATATTACGGGCTTAATCTGGCACATTTTACAAGTAAGTATACATTTTTATGCATAAATGTCTATAAAACTATTTTAAGTTCCCCAAAAATGCTATAATGTGTTTACTGTTCAGAGTCATGCAAAATCTAAGAAATATACATAGACTTACTTGCATTTTATATATATTTATGAGATTTTATATGATGAATACGCCACATCGAGAAAATACGCAGCATTTTGAGATAACTTGACCCTTGACAGTAAGTAATACAACATATTTTTTCAAATATGCACTTTGTATGCGAAATATTATAACATTATATTGCAAAAGAAAGGAACAGCAGCAATGATTACCGTATCTAAGGATAATACAGGAGATTATAATTCAATACAGCAGGCAATCGACTCAATAAGTCCTTCCTGTGAAAGAGAAACTATATTCATTAAAATGGTATATATAAAGAACGGGTAGAAATAAAAAGATAACATAACACTTATAGGTGAATCAAAAGAACATACTGTTATAACAGAGGGGTATTATGCACTTATGACAATGCCTGATAACAGCAGGCGTGGCACTTTCAGGTCTTATACGTTTTGTCAACGCGAATAACTTTCAGGCTTTCAATATTACATTTGAGAACTCAGCAGGCTTTGGCAAAAGTCGGACAGGCAATAGCTGTATACGCTGAGGGTGACAACTTAACTTTCAAAACTGTCGTCTTCTTGGACATCAGGATACACTTTTACAGGACCTCTCCCACTAAAGGAAAAGCAGCCGGGCGGTTTCGTTGGTCCTACAGAATTTGCTCGCGAATTCTTTACAAACAGCTATATGAAGACTGTTATATATGCGGCGAGATTGACTTTATATTCGGAAGTGCAACAGCATACTTTAAAAACTGCACATTATATGCACTTGACCGTGGCGAAAAATTAACAGTTATTATACTGCTCCTTCAACATATGAAGGTCAGAAATTCGGTTACGTGTTTGATAGCTGTACATTTACAGGAAACTGTCCTAAGGAAACGTGTTGCCTAAGCCGTCCTTGGAGAATACACGCAAAAGTTGTTCTCTTAAACTGCGAATATTCCGACCAGATTATAAAAGAGGGATTTGACGACTGGAATAAAAGAAGCCCACGATACTGTATACTATGCAGAATACAATGGTCACGGACCGGGCTATCAGCCAGAAAACGTGCTTCATATGCGAGGATACTTACAGATGAGGATACTCTGCTGTATACTAAGAAAAAATGTGCTTGCGGGTGAATAGTAAGACTAAAAAGGATTGGCTGGAATATTCCGACCAATCCTTTTTCATATTCTTTAATAAATCTACTGAAGACTTATATTTTCTACTGTCTGTGAACCAGAGAGCACTTCAAGCTTCATATCAGAAGACTTGACCGCAGAATCCGATGGAACCTGAAATACTGCTACTGCTGTATAACTTTCCCCAGCAGCTATACTTACTCCATCAAGCCCGCATATGTCATTCTTCAACATAGACTTATACTGATTATAAGAGCCGCTTCCAAGCTTAAGCTTCATAGTCACTGCTGATGACCTGGTTGTCGCTGTTATAGGCGAAGCTCCATTATTCTTAATAGTAAACTCCACTGCCACAACCTTACATCCACTATCTGCCGGAACACATACCGCATAGGCATCTGTAGGATATCTATCACCTATGGATACATCCTTGTAGCTCACTGTAACACCGCTTAAACCGAGTGCTTCTGATAAGCTTTTGGCTGTTGTTGTAGTGGCTGTTGTTCCAGCTCCTGTAGCAGCACTGGCAGCTGTTGCAGTTCCTGATGCAGTTGTCCCTGATACGGCTCCTGCCGCTGTTGTCTGTGCATTACCAGTGGATGATGCCGCATTTAATTCAGCCTTTAAAGCCTTCTGTGTGCTATAACCTGCATCCTGTGCACTATTCAACTTAGTATACTTCCACTCATTATCATATGAATGCATAAGCAGGGCACCAGCCACATACTCAGCTATAATATCATTCTGTTCATTTGTCAATGCAACATTATCACCGCAGCCTGACAGTGCAAATACACCAACCGCACATATCGCTGCTATTACTAACTTTTTCATTTTCATATATAACAATCTCCATTCTGACAATTCTTAACCCTAAACTATATGAATTCTATCACAATTTGCAGTCAAGGTCAAACCAGAACTCAACTCCGTCAGGAAGATTATTTACACCGCATTTCTTACCCATAGACTCAACAATCGCCTTGACTATGGAAAGACCTATGCCGTTTCCGCCATATTCTCTTGTTCTTGCCTTATCGACCTTATAGAACTTTTCCCATATATGGTCAATATCTTCTTCCGGAATATTTTACCCGTGTTAAATACTGATACTCTTACATTTTCCTTATCTATCTGTCCGACTGCAACCTTAATGATATTCTCATTGCAGCAGTGATTGATAGCATTCGATATGTAGTTAGTTATAACTTCCTCAACCTTATACTCATCTGCCCATACATATAAAGGTGTATCCTTAATATCACAGGTTATCTTAAGCTCCTTCTGTGATGCACGGAGTTCATTGGCACTTGCAACCGACTTCACAAGCTCATTGATATCAAACCTTTCCATGACAAGCTCATCCTCGCCAAACTCTATCTGATTAAGTGTAAGAAGTCTCTTAACCATATCGTTCATCTTGGCAGCTTCATCCATAATAACGCTGCAATAAAAGTCCATACTTTCAGGGTCGTCAGTTATACCCTCTTTAAGACCTTCGGCATAACCCTGTATAAGCGCTATAGGAGTCTTTAACTCGTGTGATACATTGGAAAGTCAGTACGCATCTGCTCAAGCTTCTCCTTCTTATCAATATCCCTTTGCAGCTCAAGATTGGCTGCCTTAAGCTGCGATATATTTTCCTCAAGCTTCTTGGACATATTATTCATACTGTTTCCAAGAAGTCCTATCTCGCCCTTGTCCTTTCCATCATACTTAACATCAAAGTCAAGCTCTGACATACGTTCTGCTATGTTGGATAACTGCTTAATCGGTCTTGATATATAAGATGACAGTACAAAAGCCGCCACAATTCCTATAATAAGAGTACCTATTCCTATATATGTTATAAATGTATTGGAAATATGTACATTATCCTTTATTCCCTGTATAGGTGTCCTTATAAGTATGAAGTTACCATTATTAAGAGTACCCCACAGTTCTATGTAATCATCCAGCAGACGGTTATCATACACCTTCTGCACTGTATATCTGTCGCTCTGATATAAAATTTCCCTTGTTTCACTTGCACCATTGCCTGACATATCTATAATCTTTTCCGGTGGATTTTTCTTTCCATTATTCTTATCCGCTTCATCACCGCCATCCATATCATCAGGCTGTTTATCCGGCACTTCACCATTGCCATCGTTGCTTGCATCCGGCTGTCCCTGCTGCGCTGAACTGCTCTTATCAGATATTCCCTGAAATATATCATTATTGAATATGCTCTTCTTTAATCTTTCAAGCATCATCTCATCGCCCTGTGTGCTTACATAAAATGTTGTCCAGTCGCTGTTGACAATTATGACTGACATACCTTTGGAAGTCGATACCTGCTCAAGATTATTCTTAAGGTCTGTGTCAGCCAGGGAGCCTGAACTGTACTGGTCGCAGGCATCGTCTATACTCTCATAAGCATTTAACATAGCTTCCTGCTTATCCTTCATATAAAACTTCTCTGAAAATGTTATATTAAAGAAGCAGCATAACTATAAGTATACATATTATACCCGCAAACAACAATGTAATCTTAAATCTAATCGAATGTTTACCCATTACTTAAACCTCGTATAAACTATTTTGAAATCATACAAATTCTACCCGTTTAATAAAACATCTGTCCTTAAACTACCTCAAACTTGTAACCCATTCCCCATATAGTCTTTATGTAGTCGCCCTTATCGCCAAGCTTTTTCCTTAACTTCTTGACGTGTGTATCAATAGTTCTGGCATCACCGAAATAGTCATAATTCCATACATTATTGAGTATCTTTTCTCTTGATAAGGCAATTCCCTTATTATCAACAAAATATGTAAGCAGTTCAAATTCCTTGAAACTAAGCTCAATCTCCTCGTCATTAATCTTTACTATATGAGCCGCCTTATTAATAATAATGCCGCCGACATCTATTATTTCACTGCTGTCTATACTATAAGACCTTCTGATAAGCGCATCAACTCTTGCTGTAAGAATTTTAGGGCTGAAAGGCTTTGAAATATACTCATCTGCTCCACAGTCAAAGCCATTAAGCTCACTTGCCTCATCGCTCTTTGCAGTAAGCATAATAATAGGAACATTGGAATTCTTGCGGATTTCCTTACAGACATCCCAGCCATTCATCTTAGGCATCATAACATCAAGTATGACAAGTGCTATATCCTTATCCTCATAGAACTTATCAATAGCCTCGCCATCACCAGCCTCTATTACCTCATATCCTTTTCGTGTAAGAAAGTCACTTACCAGCTTTCTCATTCTGCTTTCATCATCAACCATTAAAACCTTTAAACTATCCATATCCTTCAATCTCCATTCTTCTTGTGTCTGATAACATAATTCTCATTTCTTATCACTATAGATAATAAATATGTTTAAAATGTGTTCTTCCAGTTAATAAAATGTGTTTATTTTCTGTTGTTAAGAGCATTTTCCCTTGCATTAAGTGATTCTTCCTGTGACTGTAACTGCTCCTGCCACTGTGAATATTTATTCTGTATATTTACCTCATAGTTAATAATATTGGGATTAGAGCTTGTATTAAGTATCACAAACATAGCAATTATGATAATAATAAGCACCACATTTATTATCATAACTCTTGTAAAATTATTCTTATACTTAGCCACCTTTACCGACATATCCCTGAGTTCACTCTTAAACTCACTTCTTTCCCTTCTTATGTTAATCTCTCCCTGAGTCTCAGCATTGATAGGAATAGGCTGGATTTTATCGTTTGGTATCTCATCACTCTTATACAGAAAAGTCTGCAAATTCTTTAGATAATTCATACCGACATGTGTCGAAAAAGCTTTCTTTCTATTATCTTGTTATACAGACTATATACCTGCTTAGGGTCTTTGCTGTTAGTCTTCTGCGAAGATACTTGATAGCATTCAGCTCATCCTTTGCAAGCTGCCTATCCTCTTTGTGGCAAACTCATAGCCACCCACCATAAACTTTCCGTTTTCCTTTTCTTCTGCCATACAGACTCCTTCCTTACGTGTTTTGTCTTTATTGCATTTTATTTTAAAGTTTCAATAACATTTTAATATTCAAATACATATTTAATACATTTCCCCTGCTATTCTACTACAATATCTGCTTCATCAACTCTTATGACTTTCTTAAGTTCATCATACATAGTTTCTATCTGGAAGCCTATCTTTCCTGCACTGAAAATATTGTGTCATCAATATCTAAAACACTATTGTTTATCACTGTCTTAAAAACTTCTTCATGCCAACCGGTGAACAGCTCCATGAATATATCCGGTAAGCGGAAGCAGCTCCTTTGACTTTATCATTTCAATATTCTTTTCACCCACACACTTAGCCGCTTTCTTAAGGTCAAGCTCCTCTGCCACAGGAACCATAAATACATAATGATTACCACTTTTTCCTACAGTAACAAGTGTCTTAAATGCTCTCTTAGGGTTCTGACCAAGCGCTGCTGCCACCTCAACTCCGCTTACAGCACCTGACTCCTTATATTCGTGTACTTTATATTTAATCTTCTTCTGGTCAAGAATTCTCATTACATTGGTCTTATCTGCTGACATACTACACACCTCCATTCTGTCATCTGATTGTTTAGTTATATTATAATCTACTATTGGTGATTGGTCTAGGATATAAAGCTTTTATGATAGCTTATTTTTTCAGCATTATATACATTTGTTTTATATAAGTCTGAAAGTTTTCCCGCTAAGCTATCTGATATATTTTCTCCAATAATTCTGTCTATTTCCTTAAGCACGCTTAAATATATTGTATTCGCCATTAATACCTGTAACTTATATAAACTATTACTGCTTTTAATTTTTTTCCTCTGTATTTTTCGACATCAATTATTGACAATATACACTCGTTTGATTTTCTGATATAGCAATTATTTTTCCAACAGTTGCCTTATATTGGTTTTAAATTTGCATTACCCGCAAATACCTTATTAAGAATAAGCTTTGATATTGAGGCTAGTATTTGTGCATCTGAATATCTGCTACGTTTCTTTCTTTTCAATTCCACTGCTTTGTTTATAAGCGGTTCATATACTTCATCATTCTTGACCTTCATCGTCATTGCAGTTGTATTTGTTATATTCTTTAATTTTCTAAAGTACTTATTATATTCTGATACATCGCCTAAATATTCTATATCGTCCACTCTAAGTATTTCAACTTCAAATGACTGTGTATTAATCAATTTAATATTACTATATTTCCTGCAAAAATATTTAAGTCCTTTATATCCTGCCTTATATCTATATTTTCAAGTATATTATCTATAACAACAATTATATAATCATTATTAAAATCTATATTATTCTGTTCTATTTTATCTTTTAATTTATTTACAGCATTATATATTCCCTGAAGTGTATCTACCTTTATGTCGTAGTCTGGATATAATATTTTCACCACACTCTCAATTAATTCTTTTCCATCTCTGGAGTCCTCTGTAAATATATAAATCATATTTTTCTCCCGCATACTAATCAAATACTGGCTCTACTGTTAATTTACTATTTTCCTTATCATATTCCACATTGTGCCAGGTTGTTATATCCTGTACAAATATGGAAGTTCTGGTAAACATTAAAAATATTACTACTATCATCTAAGCATATTATATTTAAAATATTTTCATTCGTTCTAAAAATCTCATCTGCCCTGTCTATTATAATTAACGTATCTGCACTATTCTTCAATATATTTTTAAAACTATCTTCCACATTACCTGCTAATTCCCATGCTTTTAATGTATCTGTATTTATGCAGATTGTATTTTAACTTTATTATTATTTATCAATTCATATAAAAATGTTTTCCCTGTTCCACTATCACCATCTATGATGTTAAACTTACCATAAAGATTAATAATTATTTCTATCTGAGATAACTTATCTTTAAACTCTATTGTTTTCATTGCCTATGCCTTTCATTATTCAAATATTTCAGATGTATTATGAAGAAGATATCCATTATACTCAAAATCAAATATAATATCTTTAGGTATTTCTAAATGTGTAAGCAACACATTCAGACTGCACTCTTTATATTTTTCAAATATATATTTTAAGGCATTAGGTCCACAGGATGTTATATCAATAATTTCATCAGTATTACCTAATTGTGTATATACATAAATAAACTCTGCTGTTCTGCTTCCATCCGATAACTGGTCTACTCTAATTGGAGCATTTGTAAATGGAGATATAATGTTGTTACGACTGTCTACTGTGCATTTATCTATTTTAATTGCTATATCTTCCTGTATTTTATATAAACTATTAATTCCAAACTCCTTTATATACTCTGCCTCTATAAGACTGCATTTATCATATGGACTCTCTATTAACTCTTTTCCCGATTTTTCACCTGATTTATGTCTGTATATATTTTTATCATAATAATCCAACCTCTTAAAATAAATTAAGTCATTCTACCTGTTACATATCCTGCCATAAAATGCCTCTGCCACCTTACTGAATACCGCATGTTTCTTCCACACAAGTGCCAGTCTTGTTGGAAGTTCCGGCTCTAGCGGAAGAAAACACATCCGTGTCAAGCTCTGGTGCAAGCAAATATCTGGCCGTCAGAAAATATCCCAACCCGTGTTTTACAAAAGGAATGGGACTTCCGTGTACTACATTATAAGTTGCAGCAATATTAAGACTTTCGGTACTTGTTCCCGCCCAGTGCGCAATCTCATTTTGAAGACCAATCCTCTGATGCATAATCAACGGAATACTTTTAATATCTTCATTTGTCAGTGCCTTTTAGCAGCTAACGCATCACTCTTATTCATAAGAACTCCCCACTGTGAGCAATCCGGCAGCGAAACAAATTCATACTTGATATTATCAACAGGTTCTAACATAACTGCAAAGTCAAGGCTTCCGTGATTTAACCTTTCCGACACATCCTGCGCATCACCACTGTAAAATGAAATCTCACGCCGGATATTCCCGCCTTAAGTCTGCCGCCACTGACAATATAGTTTCAGATGCACTTCCACCTATATAAATATCACCCGACAACTCCTCAAAATCATAGCTAATCTCATGCTCTGTCTTTTCCACCAGCTCAACAATTTATCCGCACGTTTTCGGAGTATTGCGCCTCCTCTGTAAGAGTAATTTTCTTCTTTCCACGAATTAACAATTGTTTATCCAGCTTTTCTCAAGCTCCATAAGCTGCTTTGACAGTGATGGCTGGGCAATATGCAGGCTTTGAGCTGCACGCGTAATATTCTCTTCTCTTGCAACAGCAAGAAAATATCTTAACTCCCGTATCTCCATAATACTCCTCACTATCATCATTCTTTTTAACTATATTTTATCATAGATAATAGATATTGGATATTATTTTTGTCAGTCTATAATACATTTACAATAAAATATAATTATAAAACAGGAGGACTTTTCAATGGAGAAGACTGATAACAGTATTTCCATGAATAATGGTACATATATGCCGCCTATTGGCTACAGCGTTTTCCGTATGACTGATGAAAAACAATGCGAATATGCAGTGTTGCAGGCACTAAATGCCGGATACCGCCTAATCGACACTGCTGCTGCCTATGAAAATGAACAGGCTGTAGGATGTGCCATAAAGAAAAGTGGAATTCCCGTAATGAACTTTTCATAACAACCAATCTCTGGATTACAGATACCTGCTACGAAAAGACAAAAGAGGCTTTTCGCACTCACTTAACTGCCTTGGTCTTGATTACGTTGACCTGTATCTTATCCACCAGCCATATAATGATTATTATGGTGCTTGGAGGCTATGGAAGAATTATATGAAGAGGGCAAAGTAAAAGCCATCGGAGTAGATAACTTTACACAGGATAAGCTTGCTGATTTTCTGTTTTTAATAAGGTGAAACCTGCCGTAAATATGATTCAATGTAATACATTTTTCCAAGGACAGGATGAGGCAGAATATATGAACAAAGAAAACATCCAGATACAGGCATGGTCGCCTATAGCAACCCTTGATACTGGTCATAGCTGCTTTAATGAAAGAAAACTGAGGCGCAGGTTACAGACTTTTAAAATTTCCAGAAGGTGAATATCTTACTGCATATCACGCAGGAAACTGGAAAAATATTGGAACGGCTTACCAGCGGATGATTGCATACATCAAAGAGCATAATCTGCTGGTTGATAATGACTATATGGAACGTTATCTGATAGATATTCTTGCTGTTGATAATCCAGATTCTTACATAACTGAGATTACAGTACGACTAAAGGGCGTGTGAAAAAACGAGAGTTTTTTCATGCGTCCTTTTGCTTATGGTTATGATAATAGTTATATTGCATAAAAAAGGGTATAGTTCCCCTTACCCCATAAGAATGCTCTCTTATGAACTCCTATGCGGCAGTTGCTACTTTTTCTGTTTATTGTGATATTTATAAAGATTGTGTCCGATAGAAACGAGAAATACTTCAAGCAATACAGATTTTATTCCTCTTCGGACAATTCTTTTGTACCACCGGTCGTTTTTCATGATACCAAAGGTACCTTCTGCCTGAATGGATCTGTTCATCCTTAGAAGCGCTCCCTGGATACTTTCGAGATTTTCTATCACTTCCTGATGCATCGCTGTAAGTTCGCGGTTGCTCCGAACAGTACGGTTTTGTCTGTCTTTTTACATTGTTCTGCGTATGGACAGCCGGAGCAGTCTTCACATTGATACACTTCTTCCTGTCGCCCATACTTGTTCCCTTTTTTTTCGATACTGAAGATAAAAGTTTTTCCCGTTTGGTCAACGCATGATTCCGTCTTCCCCGATTGGAAAATTTACTGCACGAAATGGATCTTCATGATACTTCTTGTTAGTAGTCTCTTTCTTGAACATGGGAAATTTCATATATTTTTCCATTCCATGCTGCTCACAGAAGATGTAATTGTTGTAAGAACCATATCCGGCATCTGCTACTGGGTACTTCGGATAGAGGCCATATGTAGTATAAAACTTGTTCATTAATGGAATAAAATAATCCATATCTGAGCGATATCGATTTACATCAACAACGGCAATATATTCATCTGCAACACCGACCTGTACATTATAAGCTGGAAGCAACTGGTCATTTCCCATGTAGTCTGTCTTGATTCGCATAAAAGTGGCTGAATGGTCTGTTTTCGAGTAGCTGTTGCGATCTTCTCCACAGATTTTAATTTTTCCACGTATTCTTCCAACTTAGCAGCATACTCTTTGAGTTTCTCATAATGACGTTGTTGTGTAGTTTTGCGATGTCCCCTGCCATGAACAAACATTGCTTCATTAATCTGCCAGACTTCTGCATACTGTTCAGCAGCTTCCTTCAGATACTCTGGTGCGTACTCACTATTAATACAAAGTTTCATACCTGTACATAAAAGTTCCTCATTGATTTCCGCAAAGAGTGTAGTGATCTTACCAAAGAGATGGTATCTGGATTTTTCGGTTGCTTTTTCCATACCCAGGAGTATTTATTCGCATTTGCTTCAAACTTGGATCCATCAATGTATAGATGTTGAAGATCCACATGCTCTGTCTCGAAGATTTTTTTGTTTATATCTTGAAATATTTCTTCAATGGAATCAGCAAGTACTTCGTTGATGAAGTAGCCGAAAGTACGGTAAGAAGGTGCTTGATGATCCATAAGATACATGAAGCGTAGATTGACTTTACACTGATCCTCCAGTTCGCGCAATGACATATAGTCATTCGCCATAAATCCGAAAAAAACTGTTTTCAGCATGCTGACCGGGTCATATCTGAGTCTTCCTGTATAATGTTGAGGAATATTTTTCAGATATTTCTCCAGTTCAATTTCTCCCATAAATCTGTCAAAAGTCAGCACTGGATCACAGATGTCCAGATAATCTTGAATTAGCATCGGCAAAACTGCCTGTTTTGAGTTAAAATAGATTATGTTATTAATTTTTCACAAGTTAATTATAACAGAAAGAAAGACCTTGAGTTCATTATAAATTCTTGGTCTTTCTTTTTTTCGGGACTATTCTTTTTTCACAGCCCCTTTTTCTCTTTATATACTATCTGTCTGATTACTTTTATCATCTACTTACCTTGCCATGCGGTAAATTTCTTCAAAATCTTTCTGATATAAAACCTTTGCAGAACCCTTTTTACCGCCAGCCGCACGAGAACACGATTCTGCCATTGCAGTAATCTGCTCATCTGTAGGGGCAATACCAAGTTCTCTCATATTAACCGGCATACCAATACGATGATAAAATTTCTCCATAGTCTCTATACCTTTCAGTGCAGTTTCCTCATCACTTCCAGAATGAGTTACTCCCATCACATTTACAGCATACCTTACAAATCTAGGAAGACAATCTTTATAAACATATCTCGCCCAGCTCGACCAGATTGCTGCAAGACCTGCACCATGTGTTACATCAAACATTATCCCATTTCATGCTCCAGCGCATGACATACAAAATCACCGCCGTCATTTCCACAACCTGTAAGACCATTATGAGAAAGACTTCCTGCCCACATGATCTCTGCACGTGCTTCATAGTTCATAGGATTATTATGCAATATTTCTGCATACTTCATTACTGTACGCAAAGGCCTTCAGCTATCTCATCTGTCAGTTCCATATTGCCGCCATTAGTAAAATAACGATCCAATGTATGCATCATAATATCCGCACAACCCGATTCAGTCTGGTAATCAGGCAGGCTCATTGTCAGCTCAGGATTCATAATTGTAAATTTCGGACGTGATATATTATCATTATATGAACGTTTTTCGCCTGTATCCTCATTTGTTATAACACAACTGTTACTTGTTTCACTACCGGATGCTGCGATAGTTAAAACTGATGCAACAGGAAGAAACTTCTCAGCCTTACGTTCATGCCTGAACAATTCCCATACATCATATTCCGGCTCAGCAAGTCCATATGAGATTGCCTTTGCAGAATCAATTACAGAACCACCGCCAACTGCAAGAATAAAGTCAATCTTTTCTCTTTTCCAAGTTCAATACCTTCTCTTACTTTTGATAAATGTGGATTGGGTACTACACCTCCTAATTCCACATATGGTATTTCACTATTATCCAGCGCTGTCTTTATCTTATTAATCAGTCCCGATTTTAAAGCACTTTTTCCTCCGTAGTGGATTAATACTTTATGTGCACCATACTCCTGTAAAAGTTCCACAAGTTTATTTTCTGAATTCCTGCCAAAATCACCTTTGTAGGTGTGTAATATTCAAAGTTAAACATTATTAAAACCTCCATATCTGTATTATTTTCTATAAATACTGCTTTCAAATTTTACTTTTATAGCCTTTCTTTATACTCTGAAGATACAATCATTGTATCATAAAACAACAACACTGTCCGTGATTCTTCAAACTTATCAAAGTATTCCATTAATTCATCTGCTCTTTCAACATTTTCACATACGAACTCCGGCAAATTGCCTTCTCCTCCACTGCAAAATACAGCAATATTTCCTTGCCTGTCAATGCCATACCACTCCATATCCATATGTTCACATTCGCCTGCTTCTATTCTTGACATACATATCCTTTCCCGACTCTTATACTACACTTATTAACATTTTGATAAACAATAATTTTCCACTTCTAACAGGAAGAAATATAACCATAATTTTAAGTAATTACCACCTCAACACAACACCTATACAAGTTCTCCAACCTTTTCCTCTCACCCTTACGTATAACCACACCAATACTCCCAGCATCTATATCCGAGGAAATAATACGGCGCATATGCGAATAACAATTCTTCCAATGACTGTGAAATACAAGCATATAATTACCAAACTTTGCCTGTGCAACAGACCCAAGATTATACTCTGCATTTAATGTCTGAAGTCTGGCGGCAGTTCCCCAAAGAAGCGTTTCAAACGGCTTTTCCATATAATAATATGTGCCGCACAAAACCTCTCTTTTGTCTAAATCTTCTTTACTAATCGGTTCTTTTAATGCAAGCTGGTCTTCATCATTTACACCAAATGCACATGTATCCCTGCAAAGTTCCAGATATTCCAGTCCCTTCAGATAAATTTTCTTTGGCTGTGCAATTACTGTCATATATACTCCGGTGATAATCCGGATTGTTCAGCAATCTGTCTAATAATGTCCTTGTCATAATAGGCAATACCCGTTTTTTAGCAACCTCTTCACCAATAAAACACCCACCGCTTCCGAACTCTCTGCTAATGGTTATAATTCTCTTTGACATATATAATTCTCCTCCTATTAAACTTTTTCTTATTTCAGAATTTTTATTTCATATATCATTTATAAATCATTTTCTAAGTTTATTCGCTTAATTTTTCAACTTTATTTTTCTGATTTTCTTTAAAAATACATATCCAACTATACATGCAATAATCTCCGTTATAGGAAATGCCCACCATATTAATGAAACACCCGCATGTCCGTTTTTACAAAACAGAAAAATTCCTGCCAGTGGCAATATAATCACAAGCTGTCTAAGTAATGAAATCGCAAGCGATTCAATACCACCATCCAATGCCTGATAAATTCCCTGATATGCCACATTTATTCCTGCAAAATAAAGCTTATAGAAATAATTCTCATAGCCTGTATAAAATACTCTCTTGACTGTCCTGCATTAAATAAAGCTGCAAATGCATCTGGGAAAATTTCTGTAATAGCCACACCAGCAATCATAAGCACTATCGTATAAATAAGACCATATTTTATCCCATCCTTTATTCTCTTTCTGCTTCCCATTCCGTATGCAAATGCTATTATTGGTGTAATCGCATCTCTTAAACCAAATGCGAGGAACAATACGAATTGCTGCACTTTATAAAATAATCCGTATGCTGTCTGTGCAGAAGGACTAAACTTCAAAATCAAATTCATAACATAAACCATGATAGACATAAGCGCCTGCGCTATAATCGCTGGAAGTACATTTTCTGCATAAAAGTGTGAACTTATCTTGTAAGCTGGACTTACGCTGATAAGCTACACACTTCTAAATGCATTATATATTTTCATAATGTACGACAGCAGGTACATAAAAACGAGCAGCAAAACTGGATTTACGCTAGTCTGCTACTCGTTCAAGAATTATTATATTTTTCTTTTTGAAAAAGTCAAATTAATATTTCGATTTATTAAATTCATATCCGTATTATACCATAAAATAACGGCATCGTATATCACTCGCAATCGTACAATGCCGTTACTTTTATTTTCTACGATACACCAAATAAAACATATTCTAGTATACGATAACGATAATATCATATACTGGGTTTGCCTTAATGAACTCAAGTGGACCTGAGGGAGTCGAACCCTGTCCAAAAGCCCATCCGCTGTTCTTCTACTATCATAGTCAGTTATTTGACATTCCCTTATGCATACGGGAACTAACACCCTTATGCACTTAGTAGCTTCATAATACGTCCATAACCGCAAAGCTTAAGCTATGTCGTTTCTCACATGTTCGAAGCCTGGGTCCTAAAGTGTGAGTGCTCTAGGTCAGACTGCTGCAAACTAGGCAGCGTACGCTAATTTATTGTTTGCGTTTAATTTTAAGTTTGCGATTTAACGCATTGCATACGGATAGCTTCACCAGTTTCAAAACCCTGTCGAAACCTTTACAAGCCCATATATTAAATTGTAGTCTTTAATGACCATATAATATATAACATTATATACTGCCTAAAGTCAATATATTCTTATAAATAATTAATTAATTTTTATAAATTATGATATAATAGAGCGCAAAGGAAAAGAAAGCGGCTGTGAAACAGATATTTAACTATTCAAATACAGCCGCTATATTAATACATTCTAAATATACGAAACCGTATCTGTTTTTCATCACTAAACTTTTGCATGAATATCTGTTTTTATTACTTCTGTGAATTCCATAATTACAACTTCCTTTCTTAATCCGTAATAAAATTATTAATTATTATCTTACCCCAGATTTCTAATCTTAAAGTCCTTAGCCGCCTCTCTTTGCTGGTCTTTCTTGGCAATCGACTCACGCTTGTCGTAGTTCTTTTTACCTTTGCAAGACCTATCTGCATTTTCACCTTGCCATACTTAAGATAAACCTGAAGCGGGACAAGTGTGTAACCCTTTGTAGATAACTGCCCAGCAAGCTTGTTAATCTCACTCTTATGTAAAGAAGCTTCTTAGGTCTTAATGGGTCTTTGTTGAAGATATTTCCTTTTCATAAGGCGTAATATTCATATTAATTGCAAATACCTCGCCATTTATTATCTGTATATATGACTCTTTTATGGAACATTTTCCTGTCGTATAGACTTAACCTCTGTTCCACACAGCTCCATACCTGCCTCTATCTTATCTTCTATAAAATAATCATAATAAGCCTTTTTATTATTAGCAATAAGTCTGTTGCCACTGGCACTATCCTTTGCCATCATATCCTCCTTATAATCAAAGCATGATAAAATTAATTATATCTGTCATCATAATCCTCTGCAAACATAAAATCGATTGTTCTTGCTATCTTATTGGTTCCTATAGTCACAACATCAACCTTCTGTCCCAGCTTATATGTTTTGTGTGTCGTTTCATTTACCATCTCATAATGGTTCTCGTCAAATATATAGAATCCCGGCATATCATTTACAGATACCATTCCTTCTATTGTATTAGGAAGTTCGACATATATGCCCCAGTTAGTTACACCCGATATGACACCAGAGAACTTCTCACCCTTGAACTGCTCCATGTATTCAACCATCTTGAGCTTGTCAGTATCTCTTTCTGCCTCATCTGCCCTTCGCTCGGTAGCGCTTGTCTGCTCCGCAACATCCGGAAGTATTTTATAGTAATGATCTTTTCGCTTTTCGCTCATACCACCATGCAGACACTCTTTTATAATTCTGTGTATCTGTAAATCCGGATAACGTCTTATAGGTGATGTAAAATGGCAGTAATACTTGGCTGCCAGGCCAAAATGTCCTATACATTCCGGTGTATACTTAGCTTTTTCATTGAACGCAATGTAAGCCTGCTTATAAGATTTTCCTCATCTGAGCCTGATATTTTCTCTAAAAGCTTCTGAAGCTCCTTAGGATGTATCTCATCTGTTATGTGCATTGAATATCCAAAGTTATTGATAAATGTTGACAGCTTGATTATCTTTTCAGGGTCAGGATTTTCATGTGTCCTGTAAAGAAATGGAACTTCCTGCCAGAAATAATCCTCTGCAACTGTTTCATTAGCTACAAGCATAAAGTCTTCTATAAGCTTTGTTGCAACATTTCTGTCATAAGGCTCTATCTTAACCGGATGTCCTTAGTATCAAGCACTATCTTAGACTCTGGAAAATCAAAATCTATCGAACCACGCGCAAATCTCTTCTTTCTAAGAAGCGCGGCAGTATATCCATAAGCTTAAACATAGAATTAATTCTTTATATTTTTCTATCTCATTTGCATCATTATCTTCAAGAATTTTCTTAACAGAGGTGTATGTCATTCTTCTGTCAACATTGATGACTGACTCACATATCTTGTGACCTACGACCACTCCCTTTGAATTAATATCCATAAGACAGCTAAGTGCAAGTCTGTCGCATCCTTCATTAAGCGAACATATGCCGTTTGACAGCTGGTGAGGTATCATAGGTATAACTCTGTCAACAAGGTAAACGCTTGTACCACGTTTTAACGCCTCTTTATCCAGCGCACTTCCCTCTATTACATAGTGGCTGACATCTGCAATGTGAACACCAAGATGATATATATCCCCTCTTTTGTCAGCGATACAGCATCGTCAAGGTCCTTTGAATCTTCTCCATCTATAGTAACCATAACAACATCCCTGAGGTCGGTTCTTCCCGCCTTATCCTTTTCGTCCACCTCGTCAGGTATGCTCTTCAGCTGCTTTTAACGCTGTCTGGAAACTCCTCCGGCAGGTCATATGCCTTGACTATCGACATAATATCTGTTCCCGGGTCGTCTATATGTCCTATGACTTCTGTAATTCTTCCCTCAGGATTTCTTCCACCTTTGCCATAGTCTGTTATCTTGACTATAACCTTGCTTCCGGTAACTGCGCCCTGCTCATGCTCCTTGGATACAAATATATCACATGCTATCTTCTGGTTATCAGGCACAACAAATCCGAAGTTTTATTTCTCTGATATGTTCCCACAAGTGTCTTAATCTCATGGTCAACTATATCTATAACCTTTCCTTCTGCTCTTTTATCGCCCTTTTAGGAAGTGTTATAACTATCTTGACTTTATCATGGTAGAAAGCATTTTTCGTGTCGCTTGCCTTTATAAATATATCCTCATCCTGTCCTTCTACAGACACAAATCCAAAGCCCTGCTTGTGCTTTCAAATGTTCCGACAAGTGCTACATTTTCAGGCTTCATATACTTTCCTTTTTACTTACTCCTATTGTTCCGTCAGCCACAAGTGCATCCAGTACTTCCTGCAGCTCGTATCTCTTATCCTTCGGAATACCAAGTAATATGGCTATTTCCTTTGTCTTCATCGGAACATATAATTCATTATTAAGGATAAGGTCAGCTATATTTTCTTTCTTTCCTTGAAAATGTCTGTCTTCATCGTTGTCACCTCTGTTTCGTATTATAATTTTTTCTTTTAGCCTGCATTATGTCATAAATTATTTACTTTGCCGTGCAAGTCTAAGAAAGCAAAGCTTTCTTAGACTGTCGGACATTCGCCCTATACGATAAAATTCTAAAGAACTCTGTGCAAGCACAGTTCTTTTTATTCTTTTATCCTGCACGGCTCATTGTTTACGCACATTATATCACAAAACGCCCTTAAGATATATTATATCTTAAGAGCGTCCTCTGTAAACACTTAAATTAGAAATTAATATTTAAAATAATAGCAATAAGAACAAATAACACTGAAAGTACTTTTGTAATTGTTACAAGCTTGCCCTCCATTGAACGGCCCTTGTTCTTACCCCAGTATGTGTCTGCTGCACCACTGATTGCACCTGAAAGACCATTCTGCTTACTTTCCTGCATAAGAACCACTACTGTTAAACATATACATACTAATATAAATATACCCATTAAGACTATTCTTAATGTATCAGCCCATGACATACCAAACATATATCAAATATCCTAATAGATTGCAAAATCACAATAAAGCTATTATACCAAATAAATAATAAATGTGCAACTAATATTTTACTGGTATGTGTAATAAATTTTATGATACATTTATATCATTACTTCCTAATAAGAAGTGATTCTCCTGTCATCTCGGCTGGCTGTTCAAGTCCCATTATCTGGATGAGAGTAGGTGCTATATCGCATAATCTTCCGCCTTCTCTTAATGTGTATGACTCATCATAATTAACAAGAATAAATGGAACAGGGTTAGTTGTATGTGCTGTATGTGGAGCTCCTGTTTCGTAATCAATCATCTTCTCAGCATTACCGTGGTCTGCACAGATGAAGAGAACTCCGTCAACATCCTTTACTGCATCTACAGCCTTGCCAACAAGCTCATCAACCTTCTCTACAGCCTTGATTGCTGCTGGGATAACACCTGTATGCCCAACCATATCAGGATTAGCGAAGTTGATAATAATAACATCATATTTGTCAGACTTTATAGCCTCAACTAAGTCCATACTAACCTCTGGTGCGCTCATCTCTGGCTTTAAGTCATATGTTGCAACATCCTTAGGTGAGTTAACGAGTAATCTGAACTCATCAACATTAGGGTCTTCAACACCGCCGTTAAAGAAGAATGTAACATGAGCATATTTCTCTGTCTCTGCAAGACGAAGCTGCTTCTTGCCGTGTGCTGCAAGGAACTCGCCAAATGTATTCTTAATTTCTTCCTTCTTGAATGCTACAAGCTTGTTAGGAATAGACTCATCATAATCCTTGAAGCATACAAATGTTGTAGGAATATACTTTCTCTCAAAGCCTACGAACTTATCATCACAGAATGTTCTTGTGATTTCTCTTGCACGGTCTGGGCGGAAGTTAAAGAAGATAACTGAATCATTTTCCTTTACAACTGATAATGGCTTGCCGTTCTCTGTAATAACTGTTGGTACTACGAATTCGTCTGTAACATCTGCTGCATATGAGTCTTCCATAGCCTTTACAGCGCTCTCAGCCTGCTTTCCTTCACCTGTTGTAAGTGAAAGATATGCCTGTTCAACTCTGTCCCAGTTATTATCTCTATCCATAGCATAGTATCTTCCTGCTAAAGAAGCTACCTTACCAACACCGATTTCTGACATTTTTCTTCAAGCTGTGCAACAAAGTCCTTACCAGATGCTGGTGGAGTATCTCTACCATCAAGGAATGCATGTACATAAACATTAGATACACCATTCTTCTTAGCCATCTCTAAAAGACCATATACATGTGAAATGTGGCTGTGAACACCACCGCTTGATAAAGACCGAAAGATGAAGGTCTGAATTATTCTTCTTGCAGTTTTCCATAGCAGCAAGAAGCTCTTCATTGTTAAAGAAATCTCCGTCTTCGATAGACTTTGTGATCTTTGTAAGTTCCTGATATATTATTCTGCCAGCACCCATATTCATATGTCCTACTTCTGAGTTACCCATCTGTCCATCCGGAAGACCTACATAACTGCCAGAAGCATTACCCTTTACAAAAGGATATTCCTTCATTAACTTATCCATAACAGGAGTATTTGCCATAGCAATAGCATTACCTTCTGTTTTGTCACTTAAACCATAACCATCAAGTACCATTAATACAACTGGTTTCTTACTCATATTAATCCTCCATTCTAACGCATGCGATGCGCCTTAAGCATAATCCAAAATAGCCGCTATATACTTATACTGTAAACTTATACTCATTTAATACACGCATAAATCCTAAACTTATATAACTGATAGCAACCTCTGATTTCACCTGTTGTATAATAGCATAATTATCTGAAATATGCAATTAGTGATAATAAAATAAAGCAGGAGTAACTACAAAACTTCCACCCTGTAGTTATTCCCTGCTTTACAGCCTTGTCCTCTTTCTTTACACTTATTATAACACTTCATAATTAACAATATTACAGAAGTCTGGCTTAAGGCTTGCGCCTCCAACCAATCCACCATCTATATCTGGCTGTTCAAAAGTTCTTTTGCATTAGATGCATTAACTGAACCACCATAAAGAATTCTTACTTTAGACGCTACCTCATCATCGTATATTTCCTGATATTACCTCTTATAGCCTCGCATACTTCCTGGGCCTGTGCTGACGTGGCAACTCTTCCTGTACCAATAGCCCATATAGGTTCATAAGCAACTATGCACTTAGCTGCATCCTCTGGCGATACCTGTGCAAATGCCGCATTTATCTGCTTCTTTATGAACTCTAATGTTATTCTCTTCCCTCTGCTGGATAGTTTCACCACAGCAGATTATAGGTATAAGACCATATTCGATAGCCTTTCTTACCTTTCTGTTAATACATTCATCATCCTCGTTAAAATACTGTCTTCTCTCAGAGTGACCCAATATAACATATGATACTCCTGAGTCAACTAACATTCCTGGTGATATTTCCTGTAAATGCTCCCTTCTCCTCATAGTGCATATTCTCTGCACCAACCTTTATATCAGTATCTTTCACTGCTTCAACAACTGGTATTATGTCGATTGCAGGAACACAGAATACAACATCAACATCACTACCTGAAACTTTATCACGGAGCTCACCTACAAGCCTCACTGCTTCCTTTGGAGTCATATTCATCTTCCAGTTTCCTGCTACAATCTTCTTTCTCATACTAAAACCACGCCTCCATACAATATGTTACTGATTAATATTCAGTCGAATGTTATGAATATATTATTAACAGCGATAATTCCTTGCTATCCTACATAATTCATATCAACCACGCACAGTAACTATAATAACATCCTTAATAATATATAAAATAATTATTAAAATGCTTATTTAGATATATGAATTATATCATAAAAATTTTAAAAAGCCACTAATATTGTGAATATTTAAAATAAATACAATAATATATCCCATTATCATCACTACTTCTTATATTGTATTAAGTTGTATCGAAAATTATGTCTTTTTAAAAAGGACCACATATATTAATATATGCGGTCCTTTTGATAATTGTGCTCTGTAATTATAATAATATAACTACTTAAGCTATATGTTTATGTCAGTAAACACATTACTTATCATTAGCAGCAACAACACCTGGAAGCTCCTTACCTTCAAGGAACTCAAGTGAAGCACCACCACCTGTGGAAATATGTGTCATCTTATCACCGTATCCAAGGTTATTAACTGCTGCTGCTGAATCACCACCACCAATAATTGTAGTAGCATCTGTAAGCTGAGCTAATTCCCTGCAACTGCAATAGTACCCTTTGCGAAGTTAGGAAATTCGAATACACCCATTGGTCCGTTCCATACAACTGTCTTAGCATCCTTAAGAGCATCCTTGTAGAGTTCGCAAGTCTTAGGTCCAATATCCATACCCATATCATCATCTTCCTGGCATCCAGCTTCAACTACGTGGAAAGGAGTATCGTTCTTGAATTCCTTTGTTACTACTGTATCAATAGGAATAAGCATCTTAACGCCCTTCTCTTCAGCCTTAGCCATCATTTCTTAGCGTAGTCAAGATAATCATCTTCAACTAATGACTGTCCAACGTTACCGCCATGAGCCTTCTGAATGTATAGGACATACCACCACCGATGATCAGTGTATCTACTTTTTCAAGCAGGTTGTTGATAACAGAGATCTTTGATGAAACCTTTGAACCACCAAGAATAGCTACGAAAGGTCTAACTGGATTGTTTACAGCATTTCCAAGGAAATCGATTTCTTTCTGCATAAGGTATCCAACAACTGCTGTGTCAACAAACTGTGTAACACCTACGTTAGAGCAGTGTGCTCTATGAGCTGTTCCGAATGCATCGTTTACAAATACATCAGCGATTGATGCAAGATCCTTAGAGAACTCTTCACCATTCTTTGTCTCTTCTGCTCTGTAACGTGTATTCTCAAGAAGTACGATATCTCCATCGTTCATAGCTTCAACAGCAGCTCTTGCATTATCACCAACTACTGTATCATCTGCTGCAAATTTTACTTCCTGTCCAAGGAGCTCGGAAAGTCTCTTAGCAACTGGAGCTAAAGAGAAAGCCTTATCTGGTCCCTTTGGCTTGCCAAGGTGTGAGCAAAGGATAACCTTTCCGCCGTCTGCGATCAGCTTCTTGATTGTAGGAAGAGCTGCTACCAGACGGTTCTCATCTGTAATTCTGTCACCATCTAATGGTACATTAAAATCACATCTGCATAATACTCTTTTTCCTTTTACATTGATATCATCTACTGATTTTTTATTAAGCATAATTAATTATCCAAAACAAACTTATTAAAATACCGGAGAATGAATTCTCATCTCCGGTATTATTACTAATTAAACATAATCAACCTTATAATGGTTAATACATCTATAATTACTTGCTTAATTCAGCGAAGTATTTAATTGTTCTTACCATCTGGCTTGTGTAAGAGTTTCTCATTGTCATACCAAGAAACAACCTGAACCTGGCAGCCACCGTTTGGAAGTTCATTAACCATTGTCTGAGTAGCATCAAACAGGGAACCATATCTCATTCCAACGATATCACTAGAAACAATAAGTTCTTCATTGTATCCAAAGCTTTCTGTAGCAGCAGCCTTCATAGCTGCGTTTACTTCATCAACTGTAACCTTCTTAGCTACAACAGCGTTAAGGATTGTTGTAGAACCTGTTGGTGTAGGAACACGCTGAGCAGATCCGATAAGTTTTCCGTTCAGTTCTGGGATAACAAGACCGATTGCTTTAGCAGCACCTGTGCTGTTTGGAACGATGTTGCAAGCTGCTGCACGAGATCTTCTTAAATCACCTTTTCTCTGCGGTCCGTCCAGTGTCATCTGATCTCCTGTGTAAGCGTGAATTGTGCACATGATACCGGATTTGATTGCTGCAAGATCATTAAGTGCTTTTGCCATTGGTGCTAAGCAGTTTGTTGTACAAGATGCAGCAGAGATGATGTTCTCATCTTTTGTAAGAGTTTCATGGTTTACATTGTAAACGATTGTCGGAAGGTCATTTCCAGCTGGAGCAGAAATAACTACTTTCTTAGCACCTGCATCGATGTGAGCCTGAGCTTTTGCTTTGGATGTGTAGAATCCAGAGCACTCCAGAACTACGTCAACATCAAGTTCACCCCAAGGGCAGTTATTAGCATCTGGTTCCTTGTAGATCTTGATTGTCTTACCCTTTACTGTGATTGTACCAGCTTCATCATCAGCTGTTACCTGATCTTCTTCACCGAAGTTAACATATCTTCCCTGTGATGAATCATACTTTAAAAGATGAGCTAACATCTTAGGGCTTGTTAAATCGTTGATAGCTACTACTTCATATCCTTCTGCTCCGAACATCTGTCTGAAAGCAAGACGTCCGATACGTCCAAAACCATTAATTGCTACTTTTACTGACATAAAATAAATCCTCCTAATATAAAGATTGTTAATAAAAATCAACTACAGATATTCTACATAAACTGATTTAAAATATCAAGTGTTAATTACTATTTTTACAAATTATTCTATAATTCGTCACATTCTGCAATCGTATATGTGTGTTAGTTATCAATCATAAACACTTTAACACATTTGCACCTGTTAAATACAAGTCATACTAAAATGCAGCCACATAATTAATTCTTTCTTTCTATCTCTTCAAGAACACAGTCTGCTAGATTGTTTGCATGGTCTGACATTCTTTCAAAGTTAGAAAGTGTGTCAAGGAATATAACACCATTAGAAGGCTTGCACAATCCTGAGGAAAGTCTTTCTATGTGCTTGTTTCTTAACTCCTCTTCCATATCGTCAACTTCATCTTCAATCCTGCATACATTTTCTGCTGCAATACGGCTGAGCTTCTCTCTTGCCTTTACTGCCTCAGAAAGCTGACTACTACCTTTCATAAAGTGACTTAAGTTCTTCCATAGCGTGCTGTGAGAATGATATTCCATTCTCTATCTTATACTTTGCAAGGTCTGCCATATTCTCTGCATGATCAGATACCCTCTCTATATCTATGATAGCGTGGAACAGATTATTAACCATAAGATGCTGCTCCTCTGTTATCGACAGATTGTTTACTTTAATAAGATATTCTGTAAGGTACTTTTCATATAGGTCAACCTTATGTTCTGTTTCAAGTACTTTATCTATCATATCCTGATCGTTATTGATAACTGCCTTGGCTGAGTACTTTATATTATCAAGTGCAAGATTACCCATAAGAACAACTTCGCTGAGCGCCCTGTCAACAGCAACTGATGGCTGTTCTAATATTCTGTTGTCAAAATGTCTTGACAACTCAGCAGCGTAACTGTCACTTGCCTCAAGTGATGCATTTTCTTCATCCTGTGACTTCTCTCTTATTATCATACCCGATAACTTAACAAGTAAACCTCCAAATGGCATCATTACTGTTGTACATATAATATTAAAAATGTATGGAACAGTGAAATCTCAACACTTGTTATATTATGTGCGGCAAGTGCTGGTCTTAACATAAATAATATAAATGCACCTGTTCCAAATATAACTGCACCTGCAATATTAAACAAAAGATGCATACATGCTGCTCTCTTTGCGTTACGTGTAGTACCAGCACTTGAGATAATGGCTGTGACACATGAACCGATATTCTGTCCTAATGTTATGAATACTGCCGCATTCGTTGTGACAACACCATTGATAGCAAGTGTCTGTAATATACCAACCGATGCCGATGAACTCTGTAAAGAGCTGTAACAACAATACCTATAAGTATTCCAAGGAAAGGATTGCTTCCAACTACCTGAAATGCCTTTGAGAATATAGGCGCATCTGTATATGGAGATATTGACTCAGACATAAAGCTCAGTCCAAGGAATAAAAGTCCTATACCAACTATAATCTCACCAATCATCTTTTTCTTTGGTTTCTTACTAAATAAAACAAGAATTGCGCCAATGCCTACAAGCAGAGGTGCGTAAAACTCTGGCTTTAACACTTTAACTGCATCACCTAACTGTCCAAGTGAAACAATCCATGCTGTAATGGTTGTACCAATATTAGCACCCATTATAACGCCGACCGCCTGAACAAGTGTCATAAGTCCTGCATTAACAAAACCTACGACCATGACTGTAGTAGCGCCGCTACTCTGAATAATCGCAGTTATAAATGCTCCTACCAGAACCGCCAGTAATCTGTTTCTGGTCAGATACCCAATAAGCTGTTTCATCTTACTTCCAGCTGACTTCTGCATACCATCGGCCATAATATTCATTCCGTACAGGAACATACCGATGCCACCTGCAAACTTAAACAAATTGCCAACTAACTCAATATCCACTTTTTCTCCTGTCCTGCACATATAGCATATCACTTTATTAAATTAATGTGCATTTTGTGTAAAGAATGTAAAAATACATTTACATAATAACAATCTAAACAAATATTTTCAAGAGTTTCACCAAAGTTTGACATAAAATGTAATCAGTTATATAGAAAGTACCTGTCTGTTATGCTATGATATGGACATTAATATAAATTTTCTTAATTAATATGAAGGAGTACACTATGAATTCAGGTAATTATTACGGCAGGCTGTCTGACTGTCATCTTCACACACATTTTTCTTCTGACTCGGATAATCCACCGGAAAATGTAATTAAGCAGGCGATAGCTCTTGGTCTTAAGTCTATATGCTTCACTGACCACAACGACTTTGACTATCCTTTAGAAGACGGTAAAGTGGTATTCGACCTTGACTTAAAAGCTACATAGATACTATAACCAGATTGAAGGAAAAATATTCACATAATATTACAATTAATGTCGGTGTTGAGCAGGGGCTTATGCCATCGGTTGCAGACAGGGTCAACGCTTATGATAAGGACTGCCAGCTTGACTTTATTATAGGCTCATCTCATCTTGTATACGGAAATGACCCTTATTATGATGATTTCTGGGAAAATGTATCCGTGAAGGACAGTATAATATCTTATTACCAGTGTGTTATCGACTCTATTAAAACCTGCGATAATTTTGATGTTTACGGACATCTTGACTATATCATACGCTATGCTCCCGGCAAGGATACGGATTACAACTGGATGGATTATTATGATTATATAGACACTGCTCTCCGTATGCTTATTGAGAAGGAAAAGGTATTGAGATTAACACCGCAAGTCTTAAGTATGGACTTAAGTATCCTAATCCATGCCCTGATATTTTAAAAGGTATCGTGAGCTTGGCGGTGAGATTATTACAACTGGTTCTGATGCGCACCAGACTGAATATGTTGCGCACAGGTTTGATGTTATTGAGGATATGCTTAAAGGTGCTGGGTTCGGGTATTATACGGTGTTTGAGAGGAGAAAGCCGGTGTTTATTAAGTTGTAAGAATATCTGATTATCAAATTTACATTTCATTATTACAAAAATAAAATATATTGATAAACGGACGATATAAGCCAAGGTAAGACTAGCTCGAGTAATGCTTCAGACACCAGAAAGTTGGTTGGTTATTTCTAATACTTTCCATAGATGCTTTGTTATTGGACGATACCGTTCGAACGCGCCGTCCTTGGCGCGGTCTCACTGGCAGGTACATCCTTGTACCCGCCTATCTGGTTTTAGATGGAAAGTATAAGAAATAGCTCAACCGACTTTCAAGTGTGTCCTACGCATTACGCGTACCAGCCTTACCTTGACTTATATCTGACTTTGGATTAATTTATATAAAGGAACATAAAGTTTAATGAATTGTACAAATGTACAAACTGTTAAGGAAACAATCGGAGTTGGTGTAAACGAAAAGCAGCCTTGAGTTCTGATAAAACTGCCCTTTCGTTTACATCAATTTCGATTTTACCTTGGTGAACAAAGTCGCGTCCCTTTAGCCGATAGCTATGGGGATTCAATCGTTGCTCTTTTCTATAAGTTTATCATATCTCGTGTTTTATTGACAGCTGGTTTTGCCAAAAGAATTATTTTTAGGCATGACAAACAGACTCCCTTTGCGGAAGTTTTTGAAGTATTCAGTTGTAGATTTTAACATCTCATATGCGCTAAAACAGATGGTGTATGCTTATCTGGAAGATGTGGAACCATTTTTCCGCCACAGGAAGAACACCTGCATACATCTATGTTATACAGCAGCTTTATCATTTCAGTGGCACTTCGATTTTTCAATGCAGAAATATATTTTTACATCCAAGCAGATTTCTACAATGCGTCATCTTTTGCTCTTGTTTCGGCACGACAGCAAACCATAGTGACGGATTCTGACAAATTGTTTGGGAGGAACATGCATTAAAAATCGGCGGATAAATTCCTCGCCCGGAACTGTTTTCTCTTTCCACTGACCTTTGTTTTATAGTCTTTTACAGCATATGTAACAGTTGCTTCCGTCATGGACTTGATCCGATGATTACTGATTGCTATCCTGTGAGTATATTTTCCAAGATAATTGATAAACGACTGTGCACCATTAAATGTTTCATTACAATAAGCAACCCAGTCTTTTTATAGCACTCATCGAGAAGTCCTTTGAAGCAATAGTGGTTTTGATATTTCTCTGCTGTACCATGAAATTTAAGCTTAGAATCATTCCACAGGCTTTTTAACTCATCCAGATATTTTCCACGGAACACCTTCGAGATAACACCATATGGGAGAAAAACTTCCACCGGTATCTTTCCATTTGCTGTCCTTATCAAGTCCGCCACCAAGAACAATCGCATGAATATGAGGATGAAAATTCATTGCAGAGCCCCAGGTATGAAGAATGCAGATATACCCTATATCAGCTCCCAGATACTTTGCATCTTTCGCCAGCTCGTCCAGAGTGGATGATGCAGCATGATACAGTGCATCATATAACAGCTTCTGGTTCCTGTAAATAATGGAATTCAATTCCTCAGGAACTGTGAATACTACATGATAATAGGGTGCATCCAATACGTTCTCTTTTTGTTCATCAATCCATTTTTCTTTTGGAAACTCCTGACACATAGGACAGCATCTGCTTCTGCAGGAGTTGTTGTGAACACTGATACATCCGCAGTCCTCACAAACACTGATGTTTACACCAAAAACTCCTGTTTTACAGTTCATGATATGATAAGCTGTTTTTCTGTGGTGAGCGGGAAGCTCATGTTTTTCATAAGAAGGATAGAACCGTTCAAATACATCTTGTATCGTACATGATTTATCCATAATCATTCACCACCCATCTCATCAAATGGGCTTTTAATACCAAGCAGAGTTTTATTGCTTACATGCAGATAAATCTCTGTTGATTTTGGATCACGATGTCCCAAAAGGGCCTGAATATATTTCACGTCACACCCGGCCTCAAACAGATGGCTTGCGAAACTATGGCGCAAACAGTGTGTAGAGACATGCTTCTCAATTCCAGCCCTTTTGCACTTTTACGGAAGAACTGAATGACACTGTCCTTCACAAGATAATCGCCAGACCATGAACTTGGAAACAGAATCCCTGTTGGTCTGCCGCATTTAAACCAGTATTCTGTAAGTATCTCAAGTGTACGGTCAGCAAGCAGGGTATAACGGTCAAAGCGGCTTTTGCCATCACGGATGTGTATTGTTTTATTGGTGCGTGAAATGTCATCATAGTGAAGGTGCGTGACTTCTGAAACCGAAGTCCGCCTGAATACATAGTGGCAATCATAGCTTTGTGCTTCAGATTTGGCGTAGCATCAAGAATAGCTGATATCTCTGCTTTCGTAAGTACGATTGGCAGGCTCCTGTCCCTTTTCATACGAGGTATGTCATCATCATCCCAATTCATCTTTAATACTTTTATATAAAGAAACGAATACCGGAATGGTAGTGATTGTATGTTTCCGGTGAAATCGGAAAGTCTTTTCGGTCAGAAATGTGTCAACATCATCTGTTGTCAGAGCATCTATTTGCTTATCCGTATATTTTAAAAGTGAGCAACACTGGTACAGTATGCATGAATAGTAGAATCTCTTAGATTACGTTTGTTTGCAGCATTTGTAATCTGGCTAAATATTTCTTCATACATAATAAAATCCTCCATGTAAAATGAGTAGTTAATGAAAAAACTGCTTACATGGAGGTGCATTTGCAAAATAAAACCGCTTGTCAGAAAAGCGGTCAAATGGTATTCTTTCATAGGCAGTGGTGTCTTTCTGTATTGAATTGTTTTGTGTGGTAACTTAACAATATCAAATACTGGTAATAATTGCCATTGCCTATTTTATTATTGAGAAAGAAAACTGCGCCACAGCCTTGGCAGGCCATCGTGCAGCGATTTTGTTCAACTAGAATTTATCTATTAACTCTCTTAACTTTCCCTATTTTCAAGGCTTCCCGCCATTGAAAATTTATATATGTATCCTTTTCCCTTGTTTTGCCCTTATGGGATAATTACAAGGGAAAATTCATTATTCAGTTGTTTAATCGTTGCCTGCCACTTTATCAAGAAGTCTTGCGGAAGTCCGCTTTGCTTCCCTTGTAGCATGGGCATAGACATTCATGGTGGTACTCACGTCTGAGTGTCCTAACAGTTCCTGCACATCCTTAGGCTGAGCCCCGTTGGATAAGAGGTTTGTCGTGTAGGTATGCCTCAGTGTGTGGAAATGGAAACCTTCAAGCTCCGGTACTTTTCTTCCTGCTGTCCGGCAGGCTGTTTCTATGGTTGCCGGAAGTTCCAGACAACCATCCTCCCTTAAGCATACAAAGAAGATTTCGGTGTAATCTTCCGGCACATTCTCTGTCATTCCCAAATGATAATACTCGTAATGCACCCGATTCTTTCCATTACTTCTGTAAAAATTCCGCTGGTAGAGTTCCCCATACTGAAAACGGTTTTGTGCTGTTCCTTTTTGCATTCCTCAAAATATCTGCGAGGGTATCGCCAAAGTCAACAACCCTGATCTTTTCCACTTTGTCGGACCGATTTCGTGCTTATGGGTAGCACCATTGTAGCGGATGCTCCTGCGTACAGTGAGATACTGTTCTTCAAGGTTGATATCCTGCCATGTCAGACCTGCTACCTCTCCAAGTCTGAGACCTGTAAAGTATGCTATCTGAACCGGAAGAATCGCATCCCCACTTCGTTTTCCAAGCTGTTCAATCAGTTTCCGGTACATTTCAAAGGAAAGCGGTTTAACCTTGTCTCTGTCTGTGGCTGTTTCATCCGCAAACAAATCTGTTTCTTCCTTTTATGCCTCATCACCACATACTGCATTGGATTGAAGGTAATAAACTGTTTCGGAAATACCGCAAACCGGAATGACTGTTGCAATACTGCTGAAAATGACCTTACATAATCAATGGAATATCCTTTGATATAAAATCTCCCACAGTGCTCCAAATGAGAGCAAATCCATAAACTCTGCAGGTGTACCGAAGTCACCGTTTTCAGTTTCCTTTGCTGATAGGGTGTTGTTTGATTCTCCCAATTGTCTGAAGATAATTGCCAACCGTTCCATTACTCAATGTGCCTGTCTTTAATTCTTCCTCAGCCCACAGGTCAAGCAACTCTCCGAGTGTGATGTTTTCAGCCTTTGCAACAAACCGCTTGGCTTCATAATCCTCCATTGCCTGCCTCAACAGCTTTTCCGTCTCGCTTTTGTTTTCCGTACCTGCAAATTCCTTCTGCACCAGATTACCGCTTGCATCTTCCACATAGAAGCGGTAGTACCATTTCTTGCCTTTCTTTCTTACAGAACCTTTTGCCATAATCGTTACTCCTTTCGATATCGACAATCGGAACTGATGAAATGCTTTCTGCGTGTAAGTATATCATAACTCCGGTTGTCTAATCTATACCGGTTCGGGTCTTTCTCTGAAAGAAGATTTGCAAGCCTTACGGCTGCCGTTTCGGGATTCTTGGAATAGAGCCTTACAATGTCGCCCATGTCGTTCAGTGCGTTTACCGTATGGGTGATTTCCCTAAGGAACATAATCTCATTATATTCCTGATTGGATTCAAACCCCATTACTTTTGCAATTGTGGCATCTTCCGTATTCCCTTTAAAATTCTTACAGGCATATTGAAAGGAATCAACGAATAATTCGTATTCCTTCAACATCAGCAGCAGTAAATCTTTGGAAAAATCCGCTTCGTCTGCCTTCATATCATAAGGTAGTTTGGAGAGAATGGAAGTCATGGTATCACGAATCTGTAATTCCCTTTATCCGTAACATCACTTGTCATTTCTTCCGTCTCGCCCTTCAGCCACTCCACTGATACATGAAGTGCTTCCGACAGACCATCCAGAACAAGCTTCTTGGTGTTGTCAATCGTTCCTGCCTCATACCGCTGTATGGTGGAAGCGGTAACTCCCATCTTTTCTGCTATATAAGGCTGGTTGACACCTAATTCCAGTCTGCGTTGTTTTGCCCTGCTACCGATTAACTTGCGTAATTCTTTATCTTTCATTCTGATACGCCTCCTTTTCGGTATGGCTAAAGTATAACACAGTAAAAGTAGTATTGCAATATGCAAGTTAATAATTGCTTTTAAAATTTCGTAACGCTTGACAAGAAGATATAAAAGTTATATAGTAGGCATAGTCACAAAATTGCATTATGCAATTCAAGAGGAGGTTTTAATGACAGAAGTGAAGATTGCACTGTCCATTGAGGAAGCTGCCGACTATACGGGTATCGGCAGAAATACCCTGCGGAAACTGGTAGAATGGAAAAGCTTCCGGTATTGAAGGTAGGACGGAAAGTCCTTATCAAAACGGATATTCTTGAAAAGTTCATGACCGCCAATGAAGGCAGGGACTTAAGGGACAAAGGAAATGTCAGAGCTGTCACAAGAAATGTGACAAATTAAATAGGGACAGTCCTAAGACCATCCCTAAGGTATGTATCTGACCGAAGCCATGATATACCTACACGCAAATAGATTATACCATGTGCTTCCTCTAAGATACAACCGGAAATTTAAGAAGTGGGAAGAAACTTTTATACAAGCCCTCGGCGTTTGAGAGCGAAATACCCTCGCACAAATCTTACGATTTGTACTCTGTGTATTTCGCCCTGCTGGGAGCTTTCGCCGACAGGCGGATATGTTCGTAGACAGGCTACCTATGTAGCCTACTCACTTTGACATTAGAAAGTTTCCCATCCTCATTTCTTGCAGCTTCGTACTTGGCAGATACGGAAAGGACATGCCAAGAAATTCATTTATTCAAATGACGAAGCTCCACAATGTCCGGGGAAGAATTTATTATATTTCAAGCCCAAAGAAGCAGGAAAATCTGTATGCGGTATATGAAACCACAGACCGTAATTTTGGACTGACCTTGCAAAATATAATCAGGCAGAATTTAAAAAACGGTACGGAGGAAATGTATTGAGGCAAGGGAATTGATCATAGCCCTGCCGGAATCTTTTACGGAGTATCCTCCAGACAGACTGTTGCAGATATTTACAGACCATTTCAGACAGACTTACGGAACGGACTGTATCGCAGCCCTGCATCACAATAAGCGGAAAACCAACTATCACATCCATCTCATTTTTCGGAGCGTACACTCTTGGAACAGCCCATAGAAAAGGTTGCCACCCGCAATATGTTCTATGACGAAAAGGGAAATCATGTACGCACCAAGAAAGAGATACTTGATGAAGAAGGAAATATCCGTAAAAGGTGTAAGGTGATTCACAAAGGTGAGGTATACGAAAGACAGATTTTCTCCATTAAGGATAAACACTTCAAGGCTGAAAATTTCCTTGATACCGTCAAGCAGGATTATACCAATCTTATCAATCAGTATGTGTGGGATAAAAGCCAGCGGTTAGAAGTTTTGAGCGTGGCGGTATGTATCTTGCCACCAAAAGATTGGTAAGAACAATCCGAAAGCCACCGAGATTGAGGCAGACAACAGTAAACGCACCTTGTGGAATCAGACTGTTGACAGAGCGATTGTAACGGGTGTTTCTAAGTCAGAAATCATGCAGTTAAAAAGAAACGGATAACGGAAAAGATTGTGGAATCAGTATGGCTTTACGGAAACAGACCGAATCTGTTATCTTCCATTATCGGTACTGCCATTGCAGTATTAGAACTGTTAATCTCAAAGTATTTCTCAAAACTCTGGAGCTTGCAGATAAAGTAATTTCAAAGAGCTTGAAGCAAGACCGGAGAACACAGATTTCAAAGAGCAGAAAGCTGTACCAGAAGAAAGCAGAAAGCAGACAGATACACCAAAGCCTGCTATACCGCCAAGACCACAGCCATCACCGGAAGCAGTTTCTTACAAGCACTTATGCGAAATTTATCAAAAGCTGCAAGAACGGAATAAAGCAATTTTGCACTCGAGAAACAGCGAAGTGACCTTGAAATTGAACTGTCCGACAGCAAAGGTATCTTCAAAGCAAAAGGCGTTCCGAACTTTCAACAGAGATAGCCGGATTGGAGGAACGTATTTCCCGAATGAAAGCCCGATTATCCCATATCGTAAAGGAATACGGGTATCAGAATGCGGAAGCCTTCTACAAAGCATTTCATAAGTCAGAGACAGCTTATGGGGATTATCAGGACAGCCTTAAGAATTGGAAACAACGGTATGGAGAAAAGCCGCAGTCTCTACACGATAGGCTTATATCTAAGAAACAGGACATAAAGGAGCGAGAGTTAACAAGACCATATTCTCCACCAAACCGTGGAAGGGTAGATAACAAACGAAGGAGGCAATTGCTCCCTTCGTTTGTTATCTCCGTAAAAGACTGGAATTTCACCCTCTCGCATAAAGATACAAATTATTTTTTATTTCCTTATCATATATCTTTTTGAGTATACCACAGTTACAATTGTTGCTAATAATAAATAAATCAACATAAAGATTGTGCCAGTCATCCCACTTGTAAATACGGTTGTAATGATAGTCAATAACCCCGTAATAATAATACATATTGCACCAAAGCGGTTACTCTTTCTCCATGCATTATCATTGTGCATACTCCAAACGGTTCGAACTCCCACTACTGCATTTCGTTTTGCCTTTGTCATAAAATTTCCTAATACAATAAATATAATACCACACAAAATACATGAAACTTTTGCAATGTCAATAACCGCATGTTCACCACCTGCATTTGCCTGTATCCAAGAAGAATAAAGAATAAAATAATGCATAATCCCGAACATGATTGCTTGCGAAATTCCTACAACACATAATACCTTTGCAGAAGATTTTGCTTCCATCTGTTCCTTTCTGTATTTGCATTTTTGATTTTTCTCAAACACATAGATTAGCAAGTGCCAAAACAGTGTAATAAACAAAATAATTACCGGAAAAATAAAGCTTTCTGTTTTACTTCCCCATCTGTCAGTGTTTCCTCCAAGTCATGATGCATAGGTATAATATCAGGCATAAACTGTAGTACCACACTTGTAACTACAACTGGAATCATTGCTACTGTCCACATTATTTTTTCATACTTTTTCCTCCAAACTGGTTAACCCATATAATTAATTCATCGAAAACCGTAGTGTTGATTTCATAATAAACAAAGTTTTCTCTTTATATTCAGATATCAAGTCTGCGTTTTTAAGTAATTTTAAATGATAAGAAAGAGCAGCCGGTGTAATCTGTAATTTTTCAGCAATCTCTCCGGCATTTAATCGTTCATTTCTCAACATAATAAGAATGTCTCTTCGCTGGCTATCTGCCAATACTTTAAAATGTTAGTTTCTCCCATATCTTTTACCTATTTAAAACTTTCTTTAAATAGATTTTAGCATGCTATTTGTTTTGTGCAAGAACTATTTAAAAATAATTTTAAATAGAGGGGATACACTGAAAAATCAATGTGTCCTCTCTATTTACCTTAAGGCAAAATTCAAACATCTAGAAACTTAAGATTCCTGCCTCTTATTATGGAATAACCGTACGTTCTATATATTTTTCTGGAATTTTTAGTACTAGACCTCTATCATGATATTATATTAGCAAAATCACCACGTATCTAAACGATCCTCTGCATCAACCCATACTTGCATTTCTCCATCCAAGTATAATCTTGCATATTCTAATGGATTATCAATAGCCAAAGCATTCAACGAACACTGGGAGCCGGGAGTAGTTCTCAATCCTTCCTCTGCCTTATTGCAATCAATTCTAAGCACTACATTTTCAAACGTGGTTACATCTATGCTATTACATTGCGGATTATATCTTGCATAAATCAATCTCATATCTTATCTGTCCTTTCCTTGATTACCTAAAAATTTTGAAAGCATTTCAATCCGTTCTTCCTGCCATTTTCATTTCATGTTATAATTTGTTACTGGATTTTCTTTCCCTTAATTTTGCCCTTGTGAGCATTCGTAACATGAGGGAAAAGGATATAACACCAGGGAAAGCATAAGGGCAACCTCACTTGCTACAAATTTAGCATTTTCAAGGGGTTGCGGACTTCACGAGGATAAGATATAACAGTTAATAAATGTTATGAATTAAGTCAAATCAAAACTGGAAGTTAGCGATTTCTTTTTCCGGTATTCTCTGTCCCACGGATTTCCTCATGATAGAAATAATCTACGATCACCGGATGCCCCTGCGGGACTCTGCCATATGGCATTTCATTATCCACAAAGGCACAATCATACTTCTGAGCCATTTTCTCAGCTTTTACTTCAAGTGCTTCAAAGTAGCTGCGGTTATGCTTGTTATAGATCTCGTCATAAAGTGGTACAAGATCAGGATATTTTCCGGCGATATAATCCATAATTGTCTTTTTGAAAGCGCCTCGAAGATTGAGATTTTCGAGCCAGAACAGATCGCACTGATCCTTTACCCTCTCAAAGATTGCTTCAAAATCTGTGATACCGGGGAATACCGGAGATACGAAACAGACTGTACGGATACCGGCTTCATATACCTGCTTCATAGCAGCGATACGGTACTCAATGCTAGAAGCAGAGTCCATATCGTTCTTGAAATTTTCATCTAGTGTGTTGATTGACCATGAAACGGTTACTCGTCCAAGCTTCTTCAGCAAATCAATATCCCGTACCACAAGATCCGACTTTGTGCAGATCAGAATATCTGCGTCACTGCCAATCAGCTGCTCCAGAAGTTTTCTGGTATTCCCGAATTGCTCCTCCTGTGGATTGTAGCCATCTGTCACAGAACCGATGACCACCCGCTGGCCGGCATATTTCTTCGGATTTCTTAATTTCCGGCCAATGCTTCACATCAAGGAAAGTGCCCCATTCCTCCTTGTGCCCGGTAAAGCGCTTCATAAAAGAAGCATAGCAATACTTGCAAGCATGTGTACAGCCCACATAGGGATTGACCGAGTAACCACCTACCGGCAGACTAGACTTAGTCATGATGTTCTTTGTTTCCACCTCACGAATGAGGTTTCCATTTATTACTTCTTCCATGATTTCTGTACCTCTAACACTTTATTAAATTCTTCCGGCATTTCCTGAATCATATTTTCATCCCCTATGATAGGGACAAGATCTTCCTTCATAAACACCGGAATGCCAAGCTTATGTGCCTGGTCCGTCAGAGACCATGCCCATTCCTGCTCCGTATGAATCTTCCTACTCTGAGCTCCGGTCATGGTGCCGACAACGATCCAATTTATTCCGGAAAGGTCAACTGTGCCGGGATCATCGAATAACGGCTCAAAGGTAACATGGTAATGTTTTGCTCTGACGTTTTTCCGAAGGGCATCGATACGCCACCGTTCTGCTTTCCTCGTCACCGTAACGCCAAACCATGCGTTTTCCAGATTGGTATCAAAATCCAGCAAATCGGGTCGCTTGGTAAGGAACAGGAACTGATGCTGTGGATTTTCACGGATCTTTGCAAATACCTCGTCTCTCCATTCCGGCTTCCATCCGGAGAGATCGCTCATGCCGGTAAGAAGAAAGTTCTGCGGACGTTTCTTTTCCATCATCTTAAGCTTACCCGGAAAGAATTCAGGATCAGCAAAGTCATCAATCATATGCCAGCGTTTCACATTATTGCGGGCATAGCAATATGTACACCCACTGTGCAGCCAATGACGATATTCATGTTCTGAATCTGATCTTTGATACAAATACTCATGATTTCTGCCACTCCTCAAGATTCTTTCTGATGCGGTCGAGGCATTCCTCAAACCGGGTAATTTCTTCCTCTGAAAAACCTTTGTAGTAAATACTGCCCATCTCATCAGATACAGAATCGTACTCGCCCTTTAAGGCATGTGCTTTCTCAGTCAAAAACAGGAGTGTTTTCCTTTTGTCCGTTTCAGACTGAACACGGCTTATCAGCCCATGATTTTCCATTCTTTCCAGCATCGTAGTAAGAGAAGTTATCGCTAATCCACATTTAATTGAGAGTGACCTGATTGAGATTCCATCCTCCTGCCACAGCACATAAAGAATACGCCCCTGGGCTCCATTAAACGCATCAATATTCTTTTCACTGAGAATCTTCTCGAAAATCCGGTCTCCAAGCTGTTTTATTTTGGTGACAAGAAATCCTCCATTCATTTCCATACAAAAGCTCCTATATAGTAGTTTATTAAAAAATAATACTATATAGGAGTTTTATTGTCAACAGTTTATATGTCTTAATAGGTAAATTCCGTTTTTTTCAATTCTCCAAACTGGAATTGTTCGCGCTTTTCAAATACTAACGTCCTTAATTCTGTTCAATAATTGATTTATAGTAGTTACCAAAGTCAGCAAGTGAATTAACAATTGGAAGCATTTTTGTTCCGAGTTCCGTTAAGCCGTATTCAACTCTCGGTGGCTGTTCATGGTAATCGTGGCGATATGCCAATCCATCACTCATCATTTGTCTTAAACTATCTGTCAAAACCTTTTGTGAAATACCATCTATACTTCGTTGTAGCTCATTGAATCTCCATGGACGCTCTTTCAAGTTACGCAAAATCAGCAGTTTCCATTTTCCTCCAATGAGAGATACTGCTGTTGCAACCGGGCATTCCGGTAATTCTTCTTTTGCACGCATAATTCTCACCTCCGAGTCTATTGTAACACATTCATTTTTGAGTGCACAGTTACAAAAAGGTGCGTACTTGTTTTTGTATGTGTCTCACATTATACTAATACCAAGCAACCGGAAACTACAAATTAACTATGGAGGTTATTATGGCAAATTACACAAAAACGACTATTGGAAAGGAAAACCGAATTGAGCTGCATGAAAAGTTGTCTTTAACAGGTGCAGAAATCAGTTTGAACGAACTACCTGCAGGAGCAAATGTCCCATTTGTTCATTCTCATAAAGAAAATGAAGAAATCTATGGAATTCTTTCAGGTAACGGCAAAGCCATAATTGATGGAGAAGAAATCAGCCTTTCAACTGGAGACTGGCTAAAAATCGCACCTGCTGCAAAGCGTCAGTTTTTTGCGTCCGATATTTCTGGAATTACTTATATCTGCATTCAGGTAAAAGAAAATTCTCTGGAACATTTTACAGCAGAGGACGCCGTAATCGGCTAATTAAAAGTATTTATTTACAAAAATGCACAGCTCTCGATAAGCTAAGAACTGTGCATTTCTTTTTTGTTCAATATTACGTTTTCTCAATTTTTCAAACAAGAAGTTATCAGTGATTATCTTTTAGAAAACATCCAACTACAGCGATGCCAAATCCAAGAACACCTAGGACATATCCCCCAAAATTATTTGTTGTCACAGCAATTCCTAAAGGTATTATTGCAATCCCCAATAACTCAATCTTAATTCCTTTCATCGCAAATACCTTCGTTACAAACTACGATTTGTTGTTCTCATTCTACCATACTGAACCCGTGTTTTACACCTCGCAATTCGACAAGGACAATCAGCTTTTCTGACTGCCCCTGTCTGTTCTCTGTTTGTGTTTGACCGCTTTTTCTAGCCTGCGCTTTCACGCAGCTCCCTCACGCCTCTTTTATACACTCCACACAATAATCACACTGCTTCCTTGTCAGTCCATGATTGAGTGTAATTCTTATTGATGACTGTGCGCCCTCATCGTCAAGCCCTATTGCCTTGAGTACATGGGATGGTCCTCCTAGATTTCCGTGGCATGCCGAACCTGCCGATACACATATTCCATCTTTGTCAAGCATTATCACAAGCTCACCACCGTTAATGCCATCAAATCTGAAATTCATATTACCGGATATTCTATATTTATAATCGCCATTAAGCGCTGAACCTTTACTTCCTTAATATTCTGTTTGTTATATAGTTTCTTGTTGACATTTCTCCTGTATGCGCTGTTTCAGCCTATTCTGTGATATTCTGGCGGCTGTTGCAAGTCCAATAATACCCGCTACATTTTCAGTACCCGAACGCATTCCCCGTTCCTGACCTCCACCACATATAAGTGGACTTATATTTCCAGACCTTGCATACAGAAAACCAACACCTTTAGCACCGCCTATCTTATGCGCACTCACACTCATATAATCAACACCGAGTTCATTAACATTTACAGGAATATGACCATAAGCTGCCACAGCATCTGTATGAACTGGTATGCCATATTCTGCAGCTATATTGCACACTCCCTTTACTGGCTGGATTGTGCCTATCTCATTGTTGACAAGCATAACTGATATAAGTCTCGTGTCACACTGGATATGTGATACAAGGTCATTCATATTAATAATTCCGTTTGGATGTACCCTGACATAAGTTACCTTATATCCTCTTTTTTCAAGCTGGCGGCACTTATTCATAATCGCCGGATGTTCTATGGAACTGACTATAATATGACCTTTTACCACTGCTGCCACCTGTTGTATCGTGTACTTGGCTGCCTGTCAGCGCTGATTCAAGCACCCAGTTATCACTCTCCGTTCCACCTGATGTAAAAATACCTCGTCCGAAGCCGCATCAATAGTTTCTGCTACTATCTTTCTTGCCTCTTCCAGCGCTATCTTATTCATTCTGCCTATCTTATATATGGAAGACGGATTGCCATAATTATCCGCAATATAATTCAACATAACATCACGCACTTCTGGAAGAACCGGCGTAGTAGCCGCATTATCAAGATATAACATACCCTTTCCGTGCATATATAATCGCACTTTCCCTATATTTTTAATATTATGCCAAATGTCAGAAAGTCGTTCATATCTGCATTAATTAAAAACTTATGACCCGACTGACACCAAAATACCTTTTAATACTTACATCATATTATATTCAATTAAAGCATAATATGTTAAAGAATAAAGATATGGTTATTAACTGGTCATATATGAATAAATCCATCAAAATCCGCTTATTAAAGGAACTATAATTCTTACCGCAGCCGGACTTTTCTGCCGTATACTCGGCTTTTATTACAGAATATTTCTTAACCGGCATATTGGTGCTTATGGTATGGGAATGTTGCAGCTTATTATGCCGCTTTGCGGAATAGCCTTTTCGGTATGCATCATCGGTTTTAATTCAGCCATATCAAAGTTTACAGCCGCTTATCACAAAAGCCTCAAACCGCTTATATCCGGAATATGCGTATCCCTTCCGGTTTCTATAGCATTTTCGACATTGTGCTATATATTTGCAGATACAATAGCCAAACGTATTATGTTAAATGCTTACTGTGCCAGTCTTATAAAGGTTATCGTGCTTGAATTCCTCTGTCAGCCCTGCACAACTCTATATGCGGATATTATTATGGCTGCAAATCAACCGCCATACCCGCCATATCCCAGATTATTGAGCAGCTTGTAAGAATTCTTGGTGTTATCATATATTATTATGCCTTTATTAAAGGCTCCGGCGAACTTACCATATATGATGCCCTGTACGGTAATATATTTGGTGAGCTGTCTGCTGTTTTATTCTGTGTTATATTATTGTACGCAAAAGATAAGATACCGTAAAGATACCTTATCCAATATGTTTATAAATAATATGCGTACACTTTGTATGTATACAAAAAGAATAACTCTGTATGCAATTCCTCTAAACTTAAACAGCCTGCTTATACATCTTCTTGAAAGCGGCGAGGCAATCCTTATCCCAGCTCAGCTTATGCTGTATGGCTTATGCCATGAAAATGCTGTGAGCACCTACGGCATAATCGGTGGAATGGCTCTGCCTCTTATTATGTTTCCAAGCGCAATAACTAATTCGCTGGCAGTTATGCTTGTTCCTAAAATATCGGAGGACAGCTCAGCTAACCACTCGGATGGCATAATAAATACAATATCCTACACCATTACGCTGTGTATGCACCTTGGAATTATGTGTTCTGTGTTATTTGTTCTGTATATAAGCCGACTTGGTGCCATCATATTCGGCGAAAGCGATGTATACACATACACCACTCTGCTTGCCTGTGTCTGTCCATTTCTGTATCTCAAAGTCGGTCTGTCAAGTATACTGAATGGAATTAATAAAACCACATTTACATGTGCCGCCAATATAACAGGACTTCTTATAAGAATAGGCTTTCTTATTGTTCTTGTTCCCCATATTGGCATATCAGGATACATATACGGACTTATAATAAGCAACTTTATCGTATGCCTTCTAAGCTATGTGAAGCTAAGGCTTTCTTATTGTTTAAGGCAAATGTGGTAAACAATATTATATGTCCTGCAAGTATAAGCATAATATCTGTTGCAACCGCTTCAATATCCGAAAACTTATAACTCTGCTTATTCCTGATATACTTGCAAATATAAGCTACACTCTGCTACTTTTAATGAAGCTTGTAATTGCATGTATTATATATGTAATTCTGTTCATATATACAACCAGACCACAGAATAATTCTTATTAATTTTCCTGATTTTCTGTATTTACCAGTTTTGTATATCTTTTGCCTGATTGATGGATGGGGCATTGTCCCATTCATCTTTCTTTCGTCATACATTTTCTGTATCCATTCGATAGCTTCTTTTCTGCCCTCTTCGGAATATTCAAACTGCTTTGTGGTTATATCATCCGGATTAACAGCGCTTGATGCAAATGGACCACTCCATACAAGTGCATCAAGCATAAATTCCGGCTTTTACCTGTCCTTTTAATCATATATCTCATTCCATTATGGTCGCCGCTGTAAGTGCCGCCATAGGAAAAGAAGTTGAATGGAAGTATCTGTTTTTCATCTATCATGTGTTATACCTCATAGCTCATTTATAGTTGTTGTAATGTTAGAGTATTAAAAGAGAGCCTTTAGATATCTCTAAAACTCTCTCTAAACAGCATAAATACTAGCCTTTTATTAGAACTTGCCAGCGTCAGCAGCTTCCTGTACGGAAACAGCAACAGCAACTGTCATACCAACCATTGGGTTGTTACCCATACCGATAAGACCCATCATTTCTACATGGGCTGGTACAGAAGAAGAACCTGCGAACTGAGCATCAGAGTGCATACGTCCCATTGTATCTGTCATACCGTAAGAAGCTGGTCCTGCTGCCATGTTATCTGGGTGAAGTGTACGTCCTGTACCACCACCGGAAGCAACTGAAAAGTATTTCTTTCCAGCTTCGATACGCTCTTTCTTATAAGTTCCTGCTACTGGGTGCTGGAATCTTGTAGGGTTTGTAGAGTTACCTGTGATAGAGATATCAACATTTTCCTTCCACATGATTGCAACACCTTCTGTTACATCGTTAGCACCGTAGCAGTTAACCTTAGCACGAAGTCCGTCAGAGTATGCAATTCTTTCGATTTCCTTAACTTCGCCTGTTGAATAATCCATCTCTGTCTCAACGAATGTGAAACCGTTAATTCTTGAGATAATCTTAGCAGCATCCTTACCAAGACCGTTAAGGATAACTCTAAGAGGTTTCTGTCTAACCTTGTTAGCTTTCTCAGCGATTCCGATAGCTCCTTCAGCTGCTGCGAAAGACTCGTGTCCAGCCAGGAATGCGAAACACTCTGTTTCTTCTTCAAGAAGCATTTTTCCTAAGTTACCATGTCCAAGACCAACTTTTCTCTGATCTGCAACAGATCCCGGAATACAGAAAGACTGAAGTCCTTCTCCGATAGCAGCAGCAGCTTCTGAAGCCTTTCTAGCACCCTTTTTGATTGCGATAGCAGCACCTACTGTGTATGCCCAGCAAGCGTTCTCGAAGCAGATCGGCTGAATGCCCTTTACCATGTTGTATACGTCTAAACCAGCATCTTTAGTAATCTTCTCAGCTTCTTCTATAGATGAGATACCATAGCTGTTAAGTACAGCGTTGATCTTGTCAATTCTTCTTTCATATGATTCAAATAAAGCCATTATATTCGTCCTCCTTACTTAACCTCTTCATCTGTTCTAGGATCAATGATCTTAACTGCATCAGCAACACGGCCGTACTGTCCAGCTGCCTTCTCATATGCTGTGTTCGGGTCATCACCTTTCTTAATGAAGTCAGTCATCTTACCAAGGTTAACGAACTTATAACCAATAATCTGATCATCCTTATCAAGAGCGATACCTGTTACATAACCTTCTGCCATCTCTAAGTAACGTGGTCCCTTTGCAAGAGTTCCGTACATTGTACCAACCTGTGAACGAAGTCCTTTTCCAAGGTCCTCAAGACCTGCACCAACTGCAAGACCGTCATCAGAGAATGCACTCTGAGTTCTTCCGTATACGATCTGTAAGAATAATTCTCTCATTGCTGTATTGATAGCATCACAAACTAAGTCTGTATTCAAAGCTTCTAAAATTGTTCTTCCTGGTAAGATTTCAGATGCCATAGCAGCGGAATGTGTCATTCCTGAACATCCGATTGTCTCTACTAATGCTTCCTGGATGATACCGTCTTTAACATTTAAAGTAAGTTTACACGCACCTTGTTGTGGTGCACACCAACCAATACCATGTGTTAAACCAGAAATGTTCTTAACTTCCTTATTCTGTACCCACTTTCCTTCTGTAGGAACTGGAGCTGCGCCATGATGAACGCCCTGTGCTACTGGACACATGTTTTCAACTTCCTGTGTATAAATCATCTTATTACTCCTTTCGTTAGTTAAGGGATCCATACCTAATGATGAATCCCTTTATCACTTGTGTTATTTTCTCACATCACAATGCTTAAGTCAATTATGATTGTGTAAAAATATCAAAAATTATAAAAATGTAATTAAAGGTCGAACTTATCAATAGCTTCTGTAAGATGTGAAGCAATATCATCAAGTTCTACAGTAAACTGGTTAAGTGTATGCATAGTCGCATTAACCTCCTCTGCTGAGGCTGAAACCTCAGAAGCTGCTGCTGTTTCTGTCGATACAGAAGCAACATCCTCCATACTCTTAACAACATTTTCACGGCTTGCATCCATCTGGTCATTAAGTGAAGCTATGTTCTCAAGACCATCCTTAAGTGCATTGATTGCATCTGAGATATGTCCGAAAAGTTCCTTTGCCGCATTGATTGACTTATTCTGCTCGTTTATAATCTCAACACTTTCGTCCATAGTCTTTTCAGCAACAACTGACTTAGCTGATATTTCCTTGATAATCTGCTTAATCTCATCTGTTGAAGACTGTGACTGTTCAGCAAGCTTTCTAATCTCATCAGCAACTACTGCAAAGCCCTTTCCGCTCTCACCTGCCCTTGCTGCCTCAATACTTGCATTAAGAGAGTAAGTTAGTCTGTTCTGTAATCTCTGTAATTGCATCAGATATAAAGTTAATCTTTTCAATACTTTCAATCATCTCATTGACAACATTCTTAGAAAATCTTGAGTTATCCTTAGACTTTTCACCCTTGTCAATAAGGTCATCAACAATTGTTATACCCTTATCACTAAGAGTCTTTGTCTCTATTGACATATCGCTTATATCGCTTACATATGCCTTAGTTTCGTGAAGCTTAGAAGCAAGAAGTTCTACTTCTGATGTAGCCTTCTGTGTGCTCTCTGCCTGTCCTGATGCACCTATAGATACGCTCTGGATAGCTTCTGAAACCTGATTAACTGTTTCTGTAGTAGACTCACTTACCTGTGATATCTTCTTGGATGCTGTTATAAGTACACCAGACTTTTCTTCAACGCCCTTGATAAGTCCTGCCATCTGGTCAGCCATAATATTATAGTTGCTTTCTGCCTGACCAAATTCATCCTTCCTCTTAACCTTTATTCTATGTGTAAGATCACCATTTGCCATCTTATCCATAGCCACATTGATTTTCTTAAGTTCACCTGAGATTAACTTTGATATTATAAGGGCAATTGCTATACCGATTACAAGGCAATGAGTGCAAGTAATATAATAGTATTTCTAATGCTGTCAATAACTGACTGTGTTTCAGACTCACTTATAAAGCCCATAAGAGTCCAGCCTGTAACTGCATCCTTTGATGTTACTATATGAAGGCTTTCACCATTGACAGTTTCATCAAAGAAATGTTGTATCAAGCTTATCATCACTAAGACCCTTTATAGTACTCCAGCATGCAAGCTTTGTAACGTCATCAACATATGTATTCTTGTCATTATTAACAAGTATCTTGCCATCATTATTGACAAGTATTACATAACCTGTGTTAAGAAGTCCTATATTTCTTACATAATCTTCTACCTCTGAGAAGTCAATATTAAGACCTACAGCACCATAATTGCTGTTATCTGAATACTTTATTTCCTGCGATACAGTAAATATAGTCTTTCCTGACGAAGAGTCAGTATATGGGTCTGAAAACATAGAATATATAGAATTCCTTGCCTTAGAACCTATACAGCTCTTATACCATGTCTGGTTAGTATCATTAACACCTGTTGTAAGTCCACCCTTGTTAGATACCTTATTGGTCTGAGGGTTAAGCTCTGTCCATCCATCAATTCTTAAGCCTGTACTTGTTGTAAAAATGCAAGCTCTGCACCATTAGTTACTCTAACCGATGCAACAAGAGAATCCTTTATTGCTGTTACGTTAGTGTTCAAATCACCTGAGTCTTCAAGATGCTTTATCTCATTCTTACGTGTAAGAAGGTCGACAGGCTGTGAAAGTGTCTTTAAGTATGTTGTAAAGCCCTCCTGCACAGCATCGAGTGTCTGCTCACTTGTTACATTTGTGTTACTGTTTACAGCTGTTCTTGTTGTCTTTATAGAGCCGAATGATACAAGTATTATAGATACGCCTATCGCTACTACGAAAGATAATACAAGCTGAAAGCCGATTCCTTAAAATTTCATTTTTTACCTCACTATTCTTATCCCTTTTTATAAATAATCAGAATTTCTTTAATCAGACACAAATATCACGACTGACCAACTTTTTCCGATTACTTTCTGCAATATTTTCTGTGAAATATCACTTTCCTTTCACAAGCTTAAATATAACATAAGACATATATTTTTCAAGTATTGTTTAGATTTATTAACAATTTATTAATATTTTCCTAATATTTTTCTGCAATTTCACCCTGCTTCTTATATATAGAATGGGCTGGCACATATCCCCTCACGCTTGAAAGCGGATATATATTGCTTTCCCTTCCCACTATTGTTCCCGGATTAAGTACGCTTCCACAACCCACCTCAACAAGGTCGCCAAGAAATGCTCCTATCTTTTTATTCCAGTATCAACTGCTTCATCTGCTCCCTTGATAGTTATAAGCTTCTTATCAGACTTTACATTAGAAGTTATTGAACCTGCACCCATATGTGCCTTATATCCAAGTATTGAATCGCCTACATAGTTATAGTGTGGAACCTGTACCCCGTCAAATAATATGACATTCTTTAATTCTGTTGAATTACCGACAACAGCACCCTCGCCAACTATAGCCTTTCCTCTTATAAATGCACAGTGTCTTACCTCTGCACCCTTGCATATTATGGCTGGACCTGCGATATAAGCTGAGTCAAATACATTTGCTTCTTTATGAACCCATACATTTTCGCCTCTTTTAATATACTCGTCTGCTGGAAGCCTGTTTCCAAGCTCAACTATAAAGTCACCTATCTTAGACAGCACTTCCCATGGAAATGTACATCCCTCAAATATATCTGCTGCAATAGTCTTATCAAGACTGTATAATTCTTTATAGTAATTGCTTCGTTCATTTTATTACCTGCTTTCTATATAAATAATCCAGTATCAGAGGTATGTTCCCCTGATATGTTATTTTCTCTAAAATACCATATTTACCGCATTTATTCTACTGTAACGCTCTTTGCAAGATTTCTTGGCTTATCTACATCATTACCCTTAAGTACTGCTGTATAGTAGGCTATAAGCTGGAGTGGAACTGCCGCTGTCATTGGCATAAACATCTGTGGTGTCTTTGGAAGACGTATTATTATATCTGCAACGCCATCTTCAACCTCTATCCTGTGCTGCCACAAGTATAACAAGAGCACCTCTTGCCTTTACTTCTTTTATATTACTTATAGTCTTCTCAACAAGATCCATCTGTGTTGCAACTGCAATTACCGGCATGTTTTCTGTAATAAGTGATATTGTTCCGTGCTTTAATTCACCTGCTGCATATGACTCAGAGTGAATATATGATATTTCCTTAAGCTTAAGCGAACCTTCCATACTTGAAGCATAGTCAAGACCTCTTCCTATATAAAGAAGGCTGTCTGCATTCATAAGCTTAGATGCTGCATACTGGCACTTTTCCTTAAGATTAAGTGTATCTTCAAGTACCTGTGGCATTTCTTCAAGATACTTTGTATACTGTTCACACTCTTCTTTGTTATCTTATTTTTGCATATGCAAGCTCAAATGCAATAAGATACATAATAGATATCTGAACCATATATGCCTTTGTTGAAGCAACTGATATTTCAGGACCGGCATGTGTATACACAACCATATCGGCTTCTCTTGCTATAGATGAACCCTTTACATTGACAATAGCCATAGTGTCTGCCCCCTTGGCAAGCTCCATAGCAGCCTTTGTATCTGCTGTTTCACCTGACTGTGATATAACTATCATAAGGTCGCCTTCACCTATAAGCGGGTCCCTGTATCTGAATTCAGAGGCTATATCAACATTTACGGGCACTCTGACAAGCTTTTCTATAACATACTTGCCCACCATTCCGGCATGCATTGCTGTTCCACAGGCTACTATATATATGTTGTTATAGCTCTTTAACTTATCCTTATCAAAGCCTTCTGCTGTAAAGTCAGGCATATGTTCCTGTATTCTTGGTGTTATTGTAGTCTTTACCGCTGTTGGCTGCTCATGAATTTCCTTTAACATAAAATGCTCATAACCGCCCTTTTCAGCCGCATCAACATCCCAGTCAGCAGTATTTATATCCTTGTAAATCTCATTTTTATGGACATCATAAAATCTTATTGAGTCCTTCTTTACAACGGCTATATCGTTAGTATCAAGAAGATAGTAATCTCTTGTATAATGTATAATGGCAGGAACATCTGATGCTATGAAGTTCTCACCCTCTCGGATCCTACTATAAGCGGACTGTCCTTTCTTACCGCATACACTGTGTCAGGAAAGTCCCTGAATATGATACCAAGTGCATATGAACCCTTAATCTCGCCAATAACCTTTGCAATAGTATCAAGCGGATTGCCGTCATAATAGTAATCAAGAAGCTTAGCCACTGTTTCTGTATCTGTTTCACTTATAAAGCTGTAGCCCTCACTTATAAGAAAATCCTTAAGCTGCTTATAATTCTCTATAATTCCATTGTGCACAATCGAAACTCTTTTATTGCCATGTGGGTGTGAATTAATATCTGACGGTTCACCATGTGTTGCCCATCTGGTATGTCCTATTCCGCAGTGTCCTCCGGCTTTCCATCCCTTTTCATCTTATCTACAAGATTGGAAAGTCTTCCTTTACACTTCTCCACCTTGATAGTTCCATTTTCAAAACAGCTATTCCTGCTGAATCATATCCTCTATATTCAAGCTTTGAAAGCGCATCTATAAGTACATCTGCGCAATCTCTGTCACCTATATATCCTGCAATACCACACATAATAATCCTCCATCTATCAACTATTTGTATCAGCCTTATATCTTCCCGTGCATTATACACGATACGTCACCCTTGGGCAACATAATCTTTTATCGTTTATAATTCTTTGCCGAATTATTAAAGCGCTGTAAGCTGTGCCTGGTTATTAAGCCCTTTCACAGCCATAGTTCTTCTTGTAACAAAGCCTGACAGCTTCTGCATATATTCATCTGATGTTATACTTCCTTCTGCCACATAAGTAAGACCTTTTTCCCAGCTTGCCGTAAGCTCAGGATTTAGGAGCTGGCGTATTGAATTATCAACAACATCGTATATAATCTCACCTAAAAGTGTCGGCGTAATTATCTGTGTTTTGGAATTAATAAATATATACTTATTGACATTAAGCTTTTAATATCTCTGCTCTTGTCGCACTCGTTCCGATCCCGCTTCCTTTGATCTGTTCTCTTAAATCTTCATCTTCGATCAGCTGTCCTGCATTTTCCATCGCAAGGATCAGGGAACCGGAATTATATCTTTTCGGCGGCGAGGTTTCACCCTCTTTTATGCTGAACTCTGTAAATGTTATGACAGAGCCTTTCTTTATCGACTTAAGGCTTTCAAGCAGCCCTGTGTCTGCCTTCTGCGACTCTGCATCTGCTGTATCGGCATTATTGTCCGTATTCTGTCCACCTGCCTGTGTGCTTTTATTTTTGCAAATGAGTTCTTTGTAACCTTAAGATATCCTTCATTTACAAGTACTTTAAATGTTGCATACATATCCTCATTCTTGACAGAAGATGTTATGCTGACCTTCTGATATACTGCTGCCGGATAAAATATACTTAAAATCTTCTTACTATAAGTTCATAAGTTCTTTGTGCCGTAACTGAAAGTGAAGCAAGATTATTAAGTCCCTGTCCTGTAGGAATAATAGCGTAATGGTCTGTTATGGCTTTGTCGTTACAGTATCTTGTCTTTTCAATGCCTGTATACATCTTATTTTCCATAACTTCATCTGCTATATCTTTAGCCTGCATATAACTTTTAAGTCCGCCTATATTCTTATATATCTCCTTACAGACGGCAGTTGACAGCACACGCGCATCTGTTCTTGGGTATGTGACAAGCTTTTTCATACAGCTCCTGTATAATATTAAGCGTCTGGTCAGGACTTATCTTGAACTGCTTACTACATTCATTCTGAATTTCGGCAAGGTTATATAAAAGCGGAGGATTTTTAGTTTCTTTTTCTCTCAACAGACTTCACTACTCCCTGTGCTGGAAGCGGGTCTGATAATATTCCTATAAGTTCCTCTGCTTTCTGTCTTTCCTTAAAGCCATTATCCTTGTATAGATAAGGAGTTCCATAGTATCTGCTCTGTTCGCATACTCTCCATTCTGCATCAAATGTTTTATTATTAATCGAAGCATTGCCAATCACCCTGAAAAATGGTGTCTTTACAAAACTTCGTATCTCTCTTTCTCTTCTTACAACCATGCCAAGTACGCACGTCATAACTCTTCCGACTGACACTACTGCCCTGTCTTGGTGAAGATAATTGGCTATATTTCTTCCATACTTTAATGTAAGAACTCTTGAGAAGTTAATTCCCATAAGATAGTCCTCTTTGGCACGAAGATACGCTGCTGCACTCAGATTATCGTATTCTGATATATCCTTTGCGTTCTTTATTCCTTTTATAATCTCTTCCTCTGTCTGTGAGTCTATCCACACTCTTTTTCACTTTTGCCTGTAACGTGTGCTTCCTGCCTTACAAGCCTGTATATGTACTCCCTCACGTCCCGAATCGGTACATACATATATAGTATCCACATCACTTCTGTTAAGAATTCCCTTAACTATATTAAACTGCTTCTGGACTGCCGGTATAACCTCATACTTAAACTGCTGTGGTATAAATGGAAGTGTATCAAATCTCCATCTTTTAAGTTTTTCATCATAGGCCTCCGGATAGCACATTGTAACAAGATGTCCGACACACCACGTGACGATGTGTTCTTCTGCCTCAAGATAACCATCCATCCTTTTAAAGTTTACATGCAGTGCCTTTGCAAATTCCTGCGCAACACTTGGCTTCTCCGCTATATATACGGACTTTCCCATATTTATCTCCATTCTGTTTAATTATCAATTCTATCGTTTTATTTGCTTTTTATCTATATTATTTTTATATTTATATGATATTTCTGGTGTTTTCAATTACTTCGTTATTTTATTAATTATATCATTCCCTGAATGCCATGGCTATTCTATAGCATATACTTATAGCTTTCCAAGTTCATCAAGTGTCTTCATATATGCAGGAATAAATTCTCCATAAAGTAATCGACCTCCTGAATATGCATATCTCTGATAGTCTTTTCTATTGTTTTCTCTGCTTCTATAAAGTCTGTATTGCCTGACTTTCTCCCTCTATACACTTAATATATGCCGATATCTTATCAGCCGCCTTAACATATCTCCACAATTTCTCCTCTTCCTCAGTTTCAAGAAAAGAGGTTCATAGCTGTCACGCATAACCTCAGGAAGTCCTGTCAGCAGCTGGTTTTGCCACATTTTCAAGTTCCTTATATGCATTTCTTATCTCTGTGCTGTAATACTTGACTGGTGTCGGCATATCACCTGTTATTATCTCTGTAACATCATGATACATCCCAAGAACAGCCATTCTTTCTGCATTAAGATGTCCTTCGTATATTGTGTTGTTGATAATACCAAGTGCATGTGCTATATATGCAACCTCAAGACTATGTTCGCAGTCATTCTGCTCCCTGCTGTTTATCATAAGTCCCCATCTGTTTATATACTTCATTCTTGATAACATCGCAAAAATGACTATCCTTCATAACTTATAAGTTCCTTTATCTATCCAGCTTATTTTTGCCGTACACAAGCCCTGCTTAATTCTTTCATCAGAAAACACACCATGACAGTCTAAGAAAACCTGTGCCTTGCTTATACACATTATAATTTATTGCTCTGCAAAATGCAAAGGATATGATAACAAATATACTCTAACTAAACAAGTTATTGTTACTATCAAAGACAAGTCCGAAAATGCTGCACATTTATCCGATGTGGCGCATCAGACATACAAAATCTGATAAATACACATAAAATCATATCTAAAATAAGCAGCACATCCCCAAATGGTCTGTACTGCTTATCATCCATATGTATTTTAATTGTATACTAATTATACAATCATTACTTAGCTGTTATATATCCCTGAGCCTTAAGAAGTTCTGCGCAAAGAACTGCTCCGCCTGCTGCCCTCTTAATGTGTTGTGTGAAAGTCCAACGAACTTATAATCAAATACGCTATCCTCTCTTAATCTGCCGAGTGAAATTCCCATACCATTCTCATAGTTAACATCAAGCTTAACCTGTGGACGGTCATCTTCCTCCAGATACTGGATAAACTGCTTTGGTGCTGATGGAAGATTTAATTCCTGAGGTGCGCCCTTAAAGCTTCTCCACTTTTCAATAATCTGTTCCTTTGTAGGCTTCTTGCCGAAGTTTACAAATACTGCTGCTGTATGTCCATCAAGAACTGGAACTCTTAAGCACTGGCATGTGATAACTGGCTCTGTAGCTGGAACGATTTCACCATTTTCAACCTTACCAAGAATTCTAAGAGGTTCTTTTTCTGACTTTTCTTCTTCTCCACCGATGTATGGAATGATGTTTCCTTCCATCTCTGGCCACTGTTCAAATGTCTTACCAGCACCTGAAATAGCCTGATATGTTGTAGCTACCACAAGCTTTGGCTCAAACTCCTAAGGGCTGCAAGCGCTGGTGCATAGCTCTGGATAGAGCAGTTGGGCTTTACAGCGATAAATCCTCTGGTGGTTCCCAGTCTCTTCTTCTGGGCCTCTATAACCTTAGTATGCTCTGGATTAACTTCTGGAAGAATCATAGGAACATCTGGTGTCCAGCGGTGAGCACTGTTGTTAGATACTACAGGAACCTCTGCCTTTGCATATCTTTCCTCTAATGCCTTTATCTCGTCCTTAGGCATATTAACAGCACAGAATACAAAGTCAACCTTTGATACTATTTCATCAAAGTCCTTATCCATATCATATACTGACATCTTCTTAACAAATTCTGGCATTGAGTCTGCATTTTCCAACGTCCCTCAACAGCCTCTTCATAAAGTCTGCCTGCTGAACGTCCACTTGCTGCAACTAACACAACATCAAACCAAGGATGGTTTTCAAGTAATGTTATAAATCTCTGACCTACCATACCTGTACCACCAAGGATACCAACCTTTAACTTATCGCTCATTATAGTCCTCCATTCTCACGCTTACCGCGTCTTATGTAAATATACTTTACATGTTATTTTTCCTTAACCAAAACAATATCCGCCTTTTTGTCTTTCTGTGACGTACATTTGTTTTTAGTGCTTTCAACATACTAGCACACATACTTATATATTGCAAGTCCTTTTCTAAAATATATATTCCTTTACGTAGTTAAACAATCTGAACCTGAATAAGCCTGCTTTATTACTCCGTAACAGTCTCTGGTATATCACTTTCTTTGTCAGGATATTCAAATATATATCTTTCATATCCATTTATTATCGTTGTATCTTTATACTTACACTCTCTTTTATTATTCATGGAATAGTTAAGATGAACATGACCATGAATAAAATACTTTGGCTTATATTTATCAAGTATGTCTATAAACACCTCAAATCCCTTATGTGGATTATCCTCACCATCGCTTATTCCTGCCGCTGGAGAATGGGTAAGAAGAATATCTATTCCTTTTTTCATCTTTATCTTAGGCCACATCTTTACAACCCTTTTTTCATCTGACTCTGTGTATACTGGTTGGCTCCCGCCTTATATCTGATAGAACCTCCAAGCCCCATAATACGGACACCCTTGTATACATATATCTTATCTTCTATGCAAACACAGCCCTCAGGCTCTTTGAATGCATAATTATCATCATGATTACCGCGCACATATAATATAGGCACCTTGGCAAATGAAGCAAGAAAAGACAGATATTCTGAACGCAGATCCCCACATGACAGAATAAGGTCTATGCCATCTAACTTTTCATTTTCAAAATAATCCCACAGATACTTAGACTCAACGTCCGCTAACACAAGTATTTTCATAACTTTCACTCATTTCAATTATTCATTAACATCTATAATTCCCTGATTCATAACAAGAAGCTTGGAATCATCACTAAGTTCATCATATTCCGGTATCTTTCCGACAACATTATCAAGCAGCCAGTCCATTTCTATAACCTCATCAGGGTCAAGTGTTTCGTCTGCTTTATTCATAATCTCTCCCGCCTGATTTTTAAGTTCACCGGAAAATGGCATAAATTCACCCTTTATAATAGAATGTCTTACCAGGTCTACTATCTTTCTTGTTTCGCTGTTAAGGCCTCCACCATATATTATATCAACTGCACCTGATGACATGCCCCACCAGTAATTAAGCGCTGATACTTTGTCGCCCTCCTCTTCCTTCTTCCATGAGCCACTAAGTATACTCTGGATAAGCTTTTCATAGAAAGCACCCCAGTGCCATACCGGCATGGCAAGATGTTTAACCATACCATCATCATTAATATACAGGCCAAACTTTCTTGAAGACTTCTTAGGTGTAATCATATCCTGGTCAGATATGCAGTTAATTCCCAGTTCTTGAAACTTTGCCTCAATATCATTATCCTTAATTCCAGCCCATTCAACGTACACCTTTGCATTAGGATTAACTGCCCTTACACCCATTGCAAATGCATTGATATTGGCCATAACTCCATACAGCGGACAGCTTGCCACATAACCGATTTTATCTCCCTTAGCCATAACACCGGCTATTATTCCCGTAAGATACTTAGCCTCATGCATTCTTATATAATACGTCCTTATATATTTGTGCGATATATTAAGTGAGCAATTAAGTATCTTTGCCTTTGGATTTGCTATCGCCTGCTTAAGACTTGCATACATCATAGATGATGATGTCACAAATATAAGGTCTGTATTCTCATCAATAAGCTTCTGGATAGCATCATAATCATCTATCTTTGGTCTTACATTTGTTATGCTTACAGTTTCTATCTGCTTGCCAAAGGTTTCATCTATATACTGTCTTCCAAGCTCATGTGCATAACACCACTCTGATGTCTGTGGTGTTTTTCATATATAAAACCTACTTTAAGCTTTTATTATCTCCGCTTGATATAGGAATAAGATAACTTAATATATTCTTCTTTGCCGGCTCTATCTTCGCCGGATTCATCCTGAGTTCAACCTCACTGTTATCAGATAACAGCTCAAACTCAGCCCACGTCTTGGCTATATTCTTATCCATCTCATCCGGTGTCATATGCTTGACACTGTCATAGCCGTGGATATGAATAAATCTTAAGTACGCATCACCTATAGGAAAGTCGAACCTGTCGCCGCCTCTTGACTCATAGGCAGTCCTGAAATTAAGATAACTTGATACAAGGTCTTTCTTATCATCATCATCCATAGGCTTACCCGGTTCTATTCCTACAAGCTCCATAAGAGTTGTAAAGCTGCCCTCCTTACTGAAATATATATCATTCAGCTTGGTTGACTTATAAAAATCCATAAACTCATAATATATCTTAACATCCGGGTCATCTGACCTTTTAGGAACTTTTCTTATAACCTGTGCATTGACAGTAACCGCATTAAAGTACTTTAGTACACTTACACGCTTATTGCCCTCTAACACGTAGAACTTATTCATATATTCATATACTTTGATAGGGTCTCTTATTCCCTCATTTACCTGACTGTCGCTAAGAGAAGCCCACTTTGCAGAGAATTCACTTCCCATTCTAATATAGGCATCCAGTTATCTGCAAATGCGTTTGTCCTTCCTGCTGTACATGTTCCAACAACAAGTCTTAAAGGAATCTGGTCTATGCCAAGACTCACCTCTGAATCAATATCCTTTTCCCCAATCATACTTTCCATAACTGGAAGATATGGATACTTTCCCTTATTAACACATGCATTATATTCTTTTTTCCAATCTTTAAGGCACTCATATAATCCTGTACTGACATACTAACCTCCATTCTGCAGGCATATCCAATACCATAATAGCATTTTCATTACTGTAATAATAGCAGCCTTTAACACCTGCTTTCCACTTTAACTTAACATATTTTATATCAAAATAAAGAAAATGCCACCTGATACACACTAATGTATATCAGGCAGCAGTAACCGCATATATATTATGATACCCACGGATTGTTCCGTGCTACGCACTCCCACATCTACGCTCCGCTTCGGTCGGCACTAAACGAGTGCCACTGGCACATAGCACCGTCCCATATTCGCATATCGTGGACTATCATCTCACTTTTATGCTCATATTTTTTGGTGTCACAAGGTCATTCACTCCACCTATGAGCAAGCTCATGTTGGTAAATGACTTTTTGACCCTGGTATCATATAATCAAAGAACACTTGCCATAATCTTAGTAAGTGTCATTATATAGTTCTTATCTGACTCATTCCATCTGAAACTCTTATTAAACGTATCATAGAATACAACTATATTATCCCCGGCTTCATTCTTATAATAGCAGTATATCATACCACCTATGCTACATTCTATAACTGCATCGTACATCTCCTTATAAAAGACTCTATATTGGATGTATACACAACTGTAACATAATGTCTATCCTCAAACTTGCCCATAAACTTATCAGTCTTTAACATATCAAGAATATCCGGAAGCTTTGAATACTCCCCACAATAACTTATCAGTTCACCCCTGCTGGCATTGTATACACGTATTCCGTCTATCTCTAATGCCTTAATAGCCCTTGGAAGTGACCTTCCTACTGCCTCTGCGCCATTCTTAACTATATCTATAGCAATATCTGCAACCTCTTGTGATAAAACCTCACCTTTTTAATAGGTGCCATGGAGAAGCCTTTTCTTCCTATCTCATCAAGAAAATCGCCGTGCTTTTCAGGGTCATAGATAATGTATCTGTTTTTCCTTTATTCTTTGCTATATAGAGACACTTATCAGCTTTATTCACAAGTGAATCATAATCATTTCCATTTTCTGGATACTGGCATACACCCATAGACAATGTAACTATGCTTCCATTTTCTCCCTGACTAAGTTCATCCCTTACCTTGCGCTTAAGATATGTAAGAATAGACCTTAACTGGCTTTCCGTTGTAATCCAGTTCGTAAATATAAAAACTCATCACCGCCAAAACGTCCTACAATACCTCTTCCATTAAGAGCACTATTAATAATAGATGCAACCTTTAATATGACCTTGTCACCATAAAGATGTCCATACGTGTCATTAATACTCTTAAAATCATCTATATCAATCATAACAACATAATGCTTGTCTTTATTAGAAACTATGACATCAGAAACATACTCCTTACATGCTCTCTTGTTAAGAAGTCCTGTAAAAGTCCTTGCCCCCTGTAGCATAATAAGCTTCTCCTGACTGTGCACCAAGTGACTTGATAATGCCTACTGCAATCTTGGGTGTAATCTCTGCGCTAAAGCCTTCATTAGCATTACGCAGCCTGTTTATAAAATCCTTAAAATCCTGTATGTGTCTTGCATTATTAAAGAAAGTCAGAATATGCTCCTCAAACTCATCAATATGCATTTTGGTAATCAATGTTGACTTAAGACTTCTGTACACATATATTGAAGCTATCCCCGTGGAAGTATCATAATCAAACAGGTAATCATTATACATGGAAAGAAACTTCTTGTACTTATCTGCATCATCATGAAGCTTGTTATACTTCTTCTCCATAACAAAAGATTATATATCTGGACTTCTATAACGCTGTTACCTCCATTATATGTCCTGTGTTGGATAATAATATATGAACAAGAAAATATTCATTATCCTTGCTTTTAACATAACTAATAATCCTCTGCGACTCTCTTTAAGGCTTTCACATACACTCATAAACTCCTGCCTGCAATCAGGATGAATAATGTCTGTTATAAATATATTAACAAACTTTCCAACAAAATTATAAAAGTAATCATCCGCAACCATAACAAGATATGTATGTGTAAATGTTGCAGAACAATATAACATATTGGACTTATTATTATATATATTATCCGATACTAACATAATGCCCCACACGTGTCTTTGTAATTAATGCACTTCATTTTGACTAATAATATCACATTTTTCATAAATTGTAAACAAAGCTTGTTTTTAGCGATACTTTTTATATGTTCTGCATAAAATACATCTTCCTTTTACTTGCATTATATATACCGCCAATGCTATTATCAGACAGGGTATGTGTCTGCGCGCACTTGACACAAACTCGTTATGCGCAAAAACGTGCAGAAATGAGGATTATTATGAATACATTACCTAAAGACCCGGTTATGCTCCTTAGCTTTGTCAATATGCAGTTAAGGGATAATTACAACTCACTTGCAGAATTATGTAAGACTTTTATGGTTGATGAAAACGTGATTACAGATAAGCTTGGAACTATTAACTATCAGTATGATGTTAGCAGCAACCAGTTTAAATAATAAGCAGAAATAAACCGCCCGCAGCCCTTTATTCAGGTGATATGATACCTCTAAAGCAGACAGATTAAATATAAAAATCTGTTACTTTGGATATCATATCAAGGGTTGCAGGCGGTTCTTATTAATATATTTTATTAACCTTGTAACTATAATGCCTTTTTGAAGGTCAGGCTTCTGCATACACATTATTTTGATGCATTTGCAGTAAGCTCGCCATTCACACAGTCAATTACTATATTATCTCCTGTTGATACATTGCCTGCAAGTATTAACTTGGCTGCCAGTGTCTCAACTGTCTTCTGGACATATCTCTTAAGCGGTCTTGCACCATACATTGGGTCAAATCCGTTTTCAACTATGAAATCCTTGGCTGCATCTGTAAGCACTACCTTAAGTTCCTTATCTTCGAGTCTTCTGTTGACATCATTAATAAGAAGATTAATAATGCTTCCAATATTATCCTTGTTAAGTGGCTTGAACATAATTATCTCATCAAGACGATTAAGAAACTCCGGTCTGAAGTTATTTCTTAAGTCGCCCATTACAAGCTCCTCAACACCTTCCTTGATATTGCCTTTATCATCAATACCATCAAGAAGATATGTTGAACCTATGTTACTTGTAAGAATAATAATTGTATTCTTAAAGTCAACTGTACGTCCCTGTGAGTCAGTAATACGGCCATCATCAAGTACCTGTAAGAGGACATTAAATACATCGGATGTGCTTTCTCAACTTCATCAAAAGAACAACTGAATATGGTTTTCTTCTTACTGCTTCTGTAAGCTGTCCACCTTCATCATAACCTACATATCCTGGAGGCGCTCCGATCAGTCTGGATACTGAATACTTCTCCATATACTCGGACATATCAAGTCTTACTATATTAGATTCATCATCAAACAGACTCTCAGCAAGTGCCTTTGCAAGCTCTGTCTTACCTACACCTGTAGGTCCTAAGAACAGGAATGAACCGATTGGCTTAGTCGGGTCTTTAATACCAGCCTTAGACCTTATGATTGCCTCTGTAACCTTAGTAACACCTTCATCCTGACCGATAACTCTCTTGTGGAGCTGTTCATCAAGATTAAGAGTTTTCTGTCTTTCAGACTCACTTAACTTGCTAACCGGAATACCAGTCCATCTTGATATAATCTTGGCAATCTCTTCCTCAGTAACACTTTCATGAACAAGTGACTCTCCGTTACCTGTTTCCTTAGCCTTGGCTTCTGCCTCCTCTATCTGCTTCTGGATAGCTGGGAGCTTACCATACTGAAGTTCTGCTGCCTTATTAAGATCATATTCTCTCTTAGCCTGTGCTATCTGGGTATTAATACTTTCAAGTTCTTCCTTTAACTTGCTTATATTATCAACCTTTGTCTTATCAGCATCCCACTTAGACTTCTGGATACCGAATTCTTCCCTCAGGTCTGAAAGTTCCTTTCTTAAAGCTTCAAGACGTTCCTTGCTTAAGTTGTCTGTCTCTTTCTTAAGAGCAGCCTCCTCAATCTCAAGCTGCATAATCTTACGCTGCATCTCATCAAGTTCGGCAGGCATTGAATCAAGTTCAGTCTTAATCATTGCACATGCCTCATCTACAAGGTCAATAGCCTTATCTGGCAGGAATCTGTCTGAAATATATCTGTCTGACAAAGTAGCTGCACTTACAAGTGCGCCATCTGTAATCTTAACTCCATGGAACACTTCATATCTGTCCTTAAGACCTCTAAGGATTGAGATAGTATCCTCAACTGTAGGCTCATCAACCATAACCGGCTGGAATCGTCTTTCAAGTGCCGGGTCTTTCTCAATATACTCTCTGTGCTCATCAAGAGTTGTAGCACCTATACAGTGCAGCTCACCTCGGGCCAGCATTGGCTTTAACATATTACCTGCATCCATAGCACCTTCTGTTTTACCTGCACCGACAATAGTGTGAATTTCATCAATAAACAGGATTATCTGACCTTCAGACTTCTTAACCTCATCAAGTACAGCCTTAAGTCTTTCCTCGAACTCACCACGATACTTTGCACCTGCAACAAGTGCGCCCATATCCAGTGCAAAAAGCTTCTTATCCTTTAAGCCTTCTGGAACATCACCTCTTACAATTCTCTGTGCAAGTCCTTCAACAACTGCTGTTTTACCAACACCTGGCTCACCAATAAGAACCGGATTGTTCTTAGTCTTACGGGAAAGAATTCTTATTACATTTCTTATCTCCTGATCCCTTCCTATAACAGGATCCATCTTGCCATCGGCAGCCCTTTGTACAAGGTCTGTAGCATATTTGCTGAGAGTATCATAAGTTGCCTCCGGATTATCCGAAGTAACACTCTGGTTACCTCTTACTGTCGCAAGGGCTGACAGGAATGATTCCCTGTTAATTCCATATGTCTTAAAAAGCTGCTTTATACCCTTGTTAGGTGCTGCAATCATCGCAAGCATAAGATGTTCTACTGATACATAGGAATCACCCATACGCTTTGCCTCATCCTCAGCATTTATAAGCACCTTATTAAGGTCATTACTGATATAAAGCTTTACATCACCAGACACTTTATTCTTCTGGTTAAGAAGCTGTTCTATATTCTTTAAAATGTATCCTTATCTATATTCATCTTTTCTATAAGACTTGCGATAAGGCTGTCTTCGATAGTCATCAGGCTGTACAGAAAATGTTCCTGATCAATCTCCTGATTACCATAATCATAAGCAATCTTTTCACAATTATTAATTGCTTCAACTGACTTCTGTGTAAACTTATTAATGTTCATACAACTCACCTCTTTCTTTTCCCGTGAATTAATAGTTCTTAGAAAATGTAGATATTGTTCTCACTTTCTGATACTTGTTATATCATTCGTTGTTAGCACTGTCAAGGGGTGAGTGCTAATGAATTTATTAAAAAAATATAAACCCAGTATTTATGCGGGTTTGCGGGGTATCAGTGTATGTTGGTTAAAAATGCTGGGTCATCAACTCCATTAGCTGCAAACGCTTTCGCCCTGTCTATACATGTACCACACTTACCACAAGGCTTATCCTTGCCTTCGTAGCAACTCCATGTGTACTCGTATGGCACCTTAAGGTCAAGTCCTATCTTTACAACTTCTGCCTTTGTACGATTAATAAATGGTGCTTCTATCTTAAGCTGTCTGCCACTTCCAAGATATATTGCATCATTCATAGCCTTGTTAAATTCATCACTACAGTCAGGATATGCACTTCCAGCCGCATCATCACTATGCGCACCATAATATATAACCTCACAGCCCTTTGAAAGTGCTATGCTTGCGGCACTTGATAAAAATAATCCGTTACGGAAAGGGACATATGTCGATACCGGTGCTCCATCTGTTTTTCTATCTGCTTTGCATATGACTCTTCAGGAATGTCCTTATCTGAATGTGAAAGAAGTGAGCAGTCACTATACTGGAATATCTTTTCAAGGTCAAGCGATATATGCTCGACACCATAATGCTTCGTAACCTTTATTGCACTCTCTATCTCTTTAGTATGTCTCTGTCCGTAGTATATTGACAGTGCTATAACATTTTCACTGCCATACTTATCTACTGCCATTCCAAGGCATGTTGTACTATCAACGCCACCACTGCATAAAACCATTGCTTTCATTAGAAAACCTCTTAATGTCTGTGTATATGTTTTGTATTAGTCTTTTATTCCGCGTGCCGTCATACAGCTATGACAGCCTTCTATAAATACTGCAACATCCTCCGATCCTGTCACTTTGCATATTATATCTGCAATATCCGAACCTATACGTTCCTGTAACTGCAGTCTTTTACCTACCATATCCGCTATTCTTGCTATCTTGCTAAGACCGATAACCCTGCCCTTTGGAACATATGCCACTGTCACTTTCATATCATACATAAGAGCCATATGATGCTCACAATAACTGAATATATCTATATCCTTGACAACCACCATATCTCCATATCTTGCTGCACCTTCATCATCTACATCTTCTGCAAATGTCTTATCAAACATTTCTGCTATCTCATCATTTGAATACTTCATTCCCTCAAAACTTCTTCATACATCTTCGCAACTCGCTTTGGTGTTTCCTAAGCCCCTCTCTGTCTGGGTCATCTCCGAGTGCTTTAAGTATTTCATAAATGTGGTACTTTATAGCTTCTGTATCTATCTGTTTCAACGACTGACATCTCCTTTCCTCTTAGACTCCGACCGTGTCCGGCGACCATATATACTTATGAAGCTGTAGCTGCACACGCGCCCCGTTAATGCAGTTGTCCTTCATATATTCAACAATCTGTGCCGGCTCTATAGCGCCATATACCGGACTGAAATACACATTGCAGCTTTCTGTAAGACTGTATCGGTCTATGATTTCCTTTGCTTTTATAAGGTCATTCATATTGCTGACAACGAATTTCACTGTATCCTGTTCACTAAGCACCTCGTAGTTGTGAAGATACATATATTCTTCCATACCGCTTGTACACGACTTATAATCCACCGTCATAGAAAGTCTTGACATATCATCAGCAACTTCGTCATATATATCGTTAAGCACTTTATCCTTCATATTATTATCAAGTTCAGCCTTAACTTTATGTCTGATTTTTCAATATCCATACTGCCATTAGTTTCTATTTCAACACATTTATCATTGAGTAAAAGAGCTGCTATAACCTTTTCTATGCCTGCCTGCATAAGAGGCTCACCTCCGGTAAGCGTGACATTATCAACTCCAGACTGACAGACCACATCAACTATCTGTTTGACACTCATAGACACTGACTTTGCATCCGGAATATTCGCCCACTTTGTATCACAATATCCGCAGTTAAGGTTGCAGCCCTTAAATCTTACAAATACCGCAAGTTCACCTGCTTTAACGCCTTCTCCATTAATACTTACAAAATGTTCAACTACGTTATAATTCATATCTGTTCTCCATTATATTTTTATATTGACCCTATCTGCTATATGTAGCTGCGTTATTAGGAGTTTCATACACTGTAACTTCCTTAACTGTATATCCCCTATCCTGCATTTTGTCATAAAAATACTTTGCCATATTCTCAGCCGTTGGTCTGAATTCAAACTGAAGTATCCTGAAGTTCTCACTCTCAAGTGCTGCTAAAGTTGTTTCCTTAAGGCTTCCTTTTTCTATTATCAGGCAATGGTCTAGATAATCCACCTCTTCCTTTAAATCTTTCTTAAGGTCACCAAAATCTATGAGCATCCCTCTCATCTGACCTTCATCTGTAAGCTCCTCTCCTGAAACCTCAAGAACGACTCTCCAGCGGTGTCCGTGTATGTTGCTGCACTTTCCTCATAACCATATAGAAAATGTGCTGCATCAAAGCTGTGTTCTGTTTTTAATGTGTACATATATGTATAACTCCTTTATATAATATTGTACCTGATTAGGATTTTCTTTATTTTATGTTCTTTCTGCTATGTTTTCCTATTTATCTTTACCTGTAACAACGAATTGTAAAAGTTCCACTTATTCAACGAACATAGTGTTACAATTATAGTAGAAATAAAAGAACCGAATTATATAATCTTTGCTTATTCAACCATACCCGTACTTCTCAAATACAGATATAATCTTATCGTCAGCCACATAAAAAGAGGCTCCATTATTATTGGAACCTCTTTGCAGTATCATTTTATCAATTACCTTATCAATAAAGATAATTATAATCGTATACTTATTGAAGTCCTGGTTTTATTTATAGACAGGATGGTACAAGCGAACTGTCTTTATATCTACATATTTAATATAGTATATCAGACCATTTTGACATGTCAATATTACATTTAAATAATAATTATATTTTTATTTCTTACAATAACATTTTCTTTAATGTATTCATTTACATATTATTGTAAAATTGTTATAATATATTTAATAAATGTTGGAGGTATAAGTTATGAAACAGTTAAATGAAAAAGTTGCTATTGTAACAGGAGCAGGTCAGGGAATAGGTAAAGGAATTGCTCTTTGTCTTGCAAAAAGAGGGGTTAAGGTTATTGCAACGGGACGTCGTCTTGAACCAATCGAGCAGACAATTGCAGAGATTAAGGAATTAGGTGGAGAAGGCTTCGCCATGACATGCGATTCAGCAGACAGAGCAAGAGTTGAAGAGGTTGTTAATGTTGCTGTAGAAAAGTATGGAACAGTTGATGTTGTAGTTAATAACGCACAGGCTATCGTTCCTTCTGCTCCAGTTGAAGAAACTTCTTATGATAATATGCTTAAGGCATGGCAGAGTGGTGTAATTGGTTCGCTTAACTATATGCAGGCTGCATTCCCTTATATGAAGGAACAGCATGAAGGAAGAATTATTAACTTCGCTTCTGCAACAGGTATGTTTGGTATTGCAGGACAGTTAGCTTATGGTTCTAACAAGGAAGCATTAAGAGGTATGACTAAGATTGCAGCTAAGGAATGGGGACAGTATGGTATATGTGTCAATATCGTACTTCCAGGAGCGGAATCACCAGCAGCTAAGGCATGGGCTGAGAAATTTCCAGAGGAATATGCGAAGCAGGTTAACCTTAATCCTATGAAGCGTTTTGGTGATCCAGAGATAGATATTGCTCCTGTCATTGCATTTTTAGCAGGTCCGGATTCATGTTATTTCTCAGGACAGAGTGTGATTGTTGATGGTGCTAATTCTATAATGCCATAATTTAATTTTAATGATACCAGGGTCACAAGGTCATTCACCCACATGAGCTTGCTCATAGGTGGGGCTTTTAACCCCAACATCATTTTAATTTAACATTCACATACGAATTTGTGCTAATATATGTTTATACTATTTCGCATAATTATTTATTTGTTTATTAATGATGTAGAAAAGGAAATGTCTGTTTTACAGTCGTTTCCTTTTTAATTATTTAAAATTAAAACTATAAATGAAAAATCTGTTTTTTAACGCCGACATACTTATGCAATATTTTAAATCTGCTTAGTTCTTCTTTTTATCTTATATATTCGTATATTGGGCTGCCTGAACACATCATTATATTTTTCTTCACATTTTCTCACATTTTTTCCATATCCACGTCACATTTTAACTCTAATATAATAACTGTTGAAAGACATAAGATATAACTTTTTCATAAACGATTACTTGTTAAACCTCCCAAACAATTAACAGGTATCACTTTCTCCTTAAACAAAGCCCCTAATAAAACGTCCTCCCAAGCGTTTTATTAAGGGTCTTATAATTATAACTTTATGCCATTCATAAGAATTCCAACAACTTCTTTTAATCCTTCCTCATAGCTTAATGAATTATATATAAGTATATCTCTGGAAAAACTGTTCAATTGCCGCTTCCATCATCATTTTAAATATATCAACATTTACCTTGCGCACTTTTCCCTCTTCCATAGCTTCTTTTAGCAGTTCTATTGTCTGTTGCCAGCCATTTTCAAATCTTTCTTCTACTCTTTTATATATAACCGGATACTTATCTTTTAACATATAAAGCTGTCTTAAGTCTATATCCTTGTAGCTTTCTGGCAAAACTCCAAGCATAGTTGTTATTTTATCAACTATATCAATATCCGTATTATTAATTATCTCTTCCTCACTTTCCTTTATGCCATCAAAAGATAATCAACCATAGCAAGAAACAGAGAATTTTTATCTGTGAATTCCACATATATGGTCTTCTTGCTCATTCCTAATATTCTGGCCAAGTCATCCATAGTAAACTTCAGACCTTTTTCATTAAATGCTTGTATCGTTCCTTTTAATATTCTTTCTTTCTGCTCATTCATATCAATCCATGCTCCCGAAATAATATATATTACATGCATTTCTTCATAATTACAGCAATATCTTATTGTGTATTATACAATGACAGATGCGTATATAACAAGCATAAATAATGCCCAATCTGGCACATCGTTTTGTGTATTTACCTTATATTTATTGTAAATGAGCAAATTTAAAATATTGTATAATTATGTCCTTGTTTAAAACATATTTTGCATAATCTATAGAAATGTATCACAAACAAAAACGATTTATTTATGTACACTTTTCCTCATTTACCCATTTATAGTTTTACTCATTTATAAATAAATATGTTAAATACATATTAAAATAATGACAGGTATGTACCTGCCACACCTGCCATCATTTTAATACTTTCCCATTAATATTAATCTGTATTTCTACCTTGTATATAACCACTCATCCCATAATACGAAATATCTTATAAATCTCTTAGCATATTTGACTTCTTCATAACTGGTCTTAATGCAAGATACAATATTGATGCAACTACTACAGCAATAACCGCATTTACAGATGTTGTAACTGCACCTATCTTGGCAAGTGTCTTCGCAAGGTCCTGAGGTACTCCCCAAAGATATGTCTTATAGAAATATCCGACTATTGGGTCTGCAACAACATTAAATAACATACCACATATACTGAAACAACAGTTGCAATAGTAACATATTTTGCAGAATGTTCTTTAGAAATCTTAAACAGTCTGTGTGCAACAAAACCAACTATAAGTCCTATACATAACTTTAAGAAAAATGTCTTTGGAGCACTTGTGACATAAGCTGTTGTAAGGTCACTTATTGTCATACCAACGGCACCTGCAAGTCCGCCCCATGCACCACCTATCAGAAGCGCTGCAAGTACACAGAATACATTACCAAAGTGAAACATAGTTCTCTCTGTTCCAACTGGAATATCTATCTTTATAAATGTAGCACCAATATAACATAGCGCTGCACACAAAGCTGCCTGTGCTATAACCTTTGCATCTATAGACTTCTTTTCCTTTGTTGAAAACATACTGTAAATTCCAGATATAAGTACAACAGCGCCTATAATAGCTGCTAATAATGAAAATGCATATGCTTTATTCCCTTTAACAACATATGTGTTAACACATAACACAATACCAATGATAAGTATAATTAAACCTACTACAGCCTGAATAATACCATTCTTTTTTTCTTTCATAAACTTTCATATTTTATCGTGCAGACAATTCGATTATGACATCATCACCTGATATCAATATCGTATAATAAATATATCTGCATATAAAATACTTACCTCCTTTGCATATCCTTGTTACCTTATAAGACTGTCTCTGTCTTATAACCACATATGATAATGCATATCAGGCATTATTAAAAGTACCAGTCTGATATTTATTTACAAGGTCAGATTAACCATTTTAACACCAAAATTTACAGCCAGAACCTGCATTTTTATATTCTTATATTTTTCTTTGTTACTATTTAATCCTTTTAATTTCTCTGTCGCTGTTTATCTGCCACACCTGAACGCACTTATCATATGTGTATTCTTTTAAAACATCTATTCCATACTTTCCAACTTCATCATACCACTTGTCATCACCCTCAACACGCTTTAGAAGTGTATCATTGTACATCGTTGATGAAGCCTTTGTTATAATTATGTCAGCATTTTTCTGCTTTGCATATGCCAGCAGGCTGACATCTTCATCTGGCATTGTAAATGTATATTCCACATCCGTTGATACCACATTTCCATCTGCATCTGCCCAGCACTTAAACTTATAGCCTTTTTAACTTCTGCTTTTACAGTAACTACTGTGCCAGTCTCTATGTACTCACCTGATTCATAGTTTGTTGTAGATATTCCTTTTGTGAAGATGTTTTAAGAACGGGCTGTGGTGCAACTTCTTCAATCCAGTGAGCCGTATAATTTCTATCTCCTACTGAACCCTTCATAATTGTTACCGTTGTATTCGCACCTCCAGAAAGTTCTGTACCACTCCATCCACTAAATACATATCCCTGTTTTATCGGATTAATAAGCGTAAATTCATCTTTTGTTGTATAAGTTGTTCTATTATCTGTACTTACACTTCCTCCATCAAGATTGTAGGTTATTTTGTAATTTATTGGTTTTGTATGAATATAGATAGTTCTATCATCATTCATAACCCAACTATTCTCATATCTACCAAGTGAAGAATTATAAGTTGTATCATCCCAATACTTATTATTGGAAGTTTCTACAATATAATCTATTTCATACCCTTCTTTTAGATATATGTATGTTGGTGCTGACTGGCTGTAATGATATGAGTACTGTTTTCCATTTTCTATTATAATATCATTACCCTCCATATCTTTACCTGTCACCTTATATACCCTCATCTCCATCAACCTTAAGATTATAATCCGGCAGCCAATTAGCATATAATGTTACATAATCAGTACTATGCCAGGCATAATTACCATTCAATACCAGAAGCAGCTAGTATCCTCTTTTACAGCAATACCATCTGCATCATATATTTTTTCCACCAGTTACCATCATCATGATACCGAAACCAGCCATTGAATATATAACCTTTTCTTGTTGGAATATCACCATTCATATAACAATAAGAACTCTCAAGCCACGTAGGATGCACAACATTCGTTCTATTTCCATTTGGATTATTTATATTGTCACCCGGATACTTCAAATCTCCTTCATTGGCATTAAATTCGAGATTATTTTGTTTCCATTCCGCCCATACACTATAATCATAATAACTTACTTCTGTATCTATGGCAGGTGTTCCGTCTGAATTCCATAACTTTACTTTTTCCTTGTCTTGGTCGGTACCAAATTTAAGTGTTTTCTATCAGAACCATCATTAACAGCATGTCTATATCCATACCACCCCATGAATGTATATCCAGCTTTTGTTGGTACTGATACATTACTCTCATCTGACCCCAATATGTTTTGTAAGCTCTTTTCCATTTGCGTTAGATATTGCATCTGTTTCACTATCAAAAGCATAAATAGTATTAGCCTCTACGGCTTCTATCTTTACACTTTGCAAGAAAGCTTTTTAGCATCCATATTATCAGAACCACCTGTTGGCAGATCATACCCTGATTATTGGTAAAATATAATCTAAGCTCATAGTCAGCCGCATCACCCGTTGTATTTACATAATATTCTAAATGTGGCATATTTCTGCTATCCCTCCAATAATGAGGACTTTGAACACTAGCGCCTGTACCTGTAATCGTAACATCACCTATGGAACTCCATTTTGTTTATCCATAACATCATTACCAAAATTAACACATACATCCCAATATTCAAAGGCACTGCCACCCTCCTCTGTAAAATCAAATGTAACTTTATATTTTCCCGCTGGTAGCCAAGTATAAGGTCCATATATGGTTGTATTAGTTCCTATTGTTTCTATTTCTTCTTTATGTATAAGCATCTTAGATAACCAATTATCCGAAATAGTATAAGTTTTTGAAGATTAACTCTTTTTCATTATCCCTATAATAATAGGTTATACTATTGTTATACATATCAATCTCATCCGACTTATGTGTAAATCTATAATTATATGCATAACTATATGCAGTACCCGCCATAATAATAATTATTATTATAGTTACCAAAACCCCTAATAATTCTATATACTTTTTATTCTTAATTTTCTTTACTTCAATATTTTTCCCAAATAAACTCCTCCTACTATTAATCATCAAAGCACAAAAGCATATTAAGCCACAAGAATAGGTACCTACTTCTCTTCTTGTATTATTATATTTTCCTATATTGTGCTAATTCTTCAAGCCTAGTATTAGCCTCATCTCCATCTTCATTTATAGCAATGTAATAATAGCCTGTACACATAGAAAATGTTTCAGCATCCCTTGAAAAATATCTTGTGGTAATTGTCTTTAATGCATAAGGACACTCCTTATCAGCCCCTGATTAACATCTTGACCTACCTGCCACCAATTACTCCCTGTATATGCATACATAGGTCCATTAGGTCCTTCTACCATAGGAAAATCATAACCACCAGAACTGTTATCATCCTTATTATCCTCCGCTGGTGGCTCTGGAGCATCCTCTTTGGTTCCTCCGGTGTTGTATCCGGCTGTGCTGGCGTGTCATCTGGTTCAGTTGGTGTGTCTGATGTTTCATCCTTTGGTTCTTCTGGCGTGTCTGTTGTGTCATTCTTGGGTTCTTCTGGTGTTGTATCCGGCTGTGCTGGCGTATTGGATGTATCATTTTCGGTTCTTCCGGCTTAACATTATCATTATCTGCTACATTACTTTCTGCCTTTGTAACCTCTTCCCTTGCAGCTTCTATAACAGACTCTTCTTTTTAGCTGTTTCTATTTCCTGCTTTACATCATCTGAAGCTGATATATCAGAATTACTTTCTTCTTCTGTACTCTCACTTGCATCTGCCACTGTTGCGCCTGTTGCTATTTCTATCTTACTTCCATCCGCCTTTACAAGGGTTCCTGCATCCTTAACTGCTATATCACTTACATGAAGCTTTCCATTTATTGTTTTAGCTTTTCCTGTAAATGTAACTTTATTGCCTTGAGCATCTGCTACCTCTATAGTCGTATCCCCATTTTCACTTGCTACTGCCTTTCCTTCTAGTGTATATGTATTTCCATCCGCATCCGTATAATTAAATGTAACAAGTCCGTCTTTGCGAGCTCTTTTGCTGCATTGCTGGCGGTTTCAGCACTCACTGTTACCGGCTGGACCTCTGTTTCATCATTATTTGCAGCCTTTTTCCACAACCTGACGAAACAAGTATTGTTGCTATTACCGTTGTTATTAATGTTGCTTTGATTAAATTTTTCCTTCTCATATTCTTTCTCCTCTTAAATATAAATTCGTAGATTTCGAACCTCTTCCTGTTTTGCATAATAATTCCATAAAACATTATCAATATTTAATAGCAGCTTGTTTTAATAACAGTCTGGAATATAACCTGCATTTATAATTTCTATAATCTATAGATACAATTAGCAGAGTTGTTATTATTAATTATTTTTCCATATTTGCTTATTTATAGTTCAATGCATTAGACTATCAAGGCTGTTAATAATAAATACATCTGTTGCATATAAATCATTTCCATAGCCTAATTAAATAGTTCTAAACCTTACCCACTGCTCTTGACAAATAACCAATTAAATCAATAGAACCATTAGTAATCACCTATAACCAGCTTCTTCTATAAATGTAAACTTCCCAGGTTAATACAAAAACTTTATTTGTTATGTCATCCATTCTTTTCAAGACATAGAATAAACAACATAACATTAATGTCCTCTATGGTAATTCCTAAACATTCCCCTGCCTCAAATTATTAAATTGTTAAATAATCTCTTAAAATTATGGAATTATTATGATTTTAGTAAAGTAGTTAGCTATAAATCTCATCATATATAATATGATACCAGTGTCAAAATGAACTTGTAACTCACTGATGTATATGGACTGATTCACTGTCTTGAAATGAATTCAATCCCCTGCCACCTTACTATCACTTGATATAACGCATCACTATCCGACTATATATACGTTATATAGATTAATAAGACTTCATCATTATCAACTATAAGCTAAAACTATCTATCCTCTCTGAACGCCCTCATCTCTTTATATGTTTTATCATGTCAGTAATAAAACATTTTCACCCTAACATTTTATACATTTATAATAGCACAGCATATGCACATAGTCAACTCTTTTATTTAATAATTATATTATTAGAATTTCATCATTAAATGCTCCTGTTGCAACTGATATTTCCATTATAATTATCATAAAACATCCTGATTAACAACCAGCATTTCCATTATAATTATCGTAAAACATCCCGATTACAACCAGCATTCCCATTATAATTATCGTAAAACATCCCGATTACAACCAGCATTTCCATTATAATCACCATTAAATATCCCAATTATAACAATATTTCCATTATAATTAAATATCCCCGCCATAACTGCTATCTGCATCTTACGTCTTCTATCATCTAATGGCGATAATGCATCCATACCAGCCACAACGGGGAATTTTTAACTAATATCCAGAAATATTACATTAATATTTTGCCTTTATGAATTCCGTCAATAATATATAACTGCTCTTTCTACCTTATATTAACATTTCAAGCTAACAAATAATATTTCCTGCCAATACAATATTTCTACTGACATCAACAAAATATTTCTGTCAGCATTAATAATAAACTATATCCACTCCTAACTCTGCCAATAATCCATATTAACCGCCCACATTACTGATAATCTCTCACCAAAACATAGGCTTTATAGTTACAACCTCGTCATACTCCTCCTGCTCTACTGCAACACTTGAATTAAGTGCGCGTAAGTCATTCTTAAGTACAGCAAGTGCTTCATCAACCTCAACGGCTCTTCCTTCTTCGATAATATCAATCATCCTCTTAATAACTATTGGATGTGCATAATATGCAGGAACCGGAAATTCGGGATACTTTTCTATATAACTCTGCATATCATCAACAGCCATCTGAAGATGCGACTCTATGTACTTCCTGTTATTACGTGCCGTTGGAAGGACATTGGCACTTGAGAAAAGAATATAGCTGCAAGTCCAAACAGAAGGAAATACATAGAAAATCCTGCGTGGGTTATAAGTGCATATATTCCATATATAAGCGAAGCTGCTCCAAGAAGTGTTATAAAAGCGCAACCCACTTGTAAGCCGGATTACTCCTGTCATATACTCTCTTCTCTTAGCACCTGCACTGAGCGTTATACTTAATTCTCTTTATCATTAAGATAGCTAAGACAGTTATTAAGCGCTGCAACATTCTGCTTTGCCTTAGATGACAGCACCTTGCCTTCTTTTTAGCCATCTGTCTTTCTTTCTTTAAGCCTCTTTTCAGCATCTGCACTGTGTGTTCTTATATAAGAATAATTCTGTCTTATATAAGAAAGAAGCTGGTCGACATTCTCCTCAAACTTGAAGTTACACTGCTTTTCCTGTCCATTATCATACTCTACTACAAGATATGGAATAGAAGCAAACAATCCTTTTCCTGTAAAACCGCCCTTACTCATAGCAATTCTTTTATATATTCTTTTAACAGAAGAAAGCGGTATATAATATCTCCTGTCAAAGTAAAAGCTATTAAGATATATAGCCTTCTCACCAACCCACAAGGTCCGAACTTCCTACAGTTCTTTTATCCCTTACAAGTTCTTCCTTTGATAATGAAGTCTGTGATAAACAATGTGGTTTAAATATCATACTCACTGCCCCTTCGTCACATAATTATTATAGCTCCCAGCCAGCCTTTCATTAATAAATTCTGATTAACCAGCTAAGAGCTATTCACATTCATACAAAACACATAATCATAAATAATACCAATCTATATGATTAGGCATATTTATAACAGCCAGTAACCTGTATACATATGCTAAACAGCCACTTAAGCTGCTGCCTTAGGCTGTTTTCTTGTTGCGTACATAAATATTCCAAAGAATATTACCGCAATAATAATACCTGCTGGATAAGCTACCTTTGTACCAAGATTCAGACATTCTCTGCACAGAAGAAATAGGTCATGGAAACGGCGCTCATAAATGTTGCAGGAACTGCTGTAATCCAGTAATTCTTCTTCTCGCGGAACAGATACATACTTGCTGTCCATAAAACGATCATTGCTAAAGTCTGGTTTGTCCAACTGAAATATCTCCATACAATGGCATAATCAAGATGTCCTACAAAAGCACCGACTGCCAGAAGCGGTACACAGAGAATAAGTCTTTTGTATACTTACCCTGATCAATGCCAAACCAGTCTGCAAGTGTTAAACGTGCACTTCTGAATGCAGTATCTCCGGAAGTGATCGGACATACGATAACACCGATCATTGCCAATGCTACACCGATGCCTCCCATTGTCTTAGAGCAGACATCATATATAGCTGCTGACTGTCCGTTTGCAAGTATTGCACTAAGTCCTGTGCTTAAGCCATCAGTTACTTCATATATAGAACATCCGGCTGCTGCCCATATAAGAGCTATAACACCTTCTGCTACCATTGCGCCGTAGAATACGAAATGTCCCTGTTTCTCAGATTTCATACAACGAGCCATCAGAGGGGACTGTGTAGAATGGAAACCAGAAATAGCTCCACATGCTACAGTGATGAACATAACACTCCATATAGGTGTTGCCTTTGGATGCATATTAGTGAAGTTGTTCCATATTTCTGGTATCTGATACTCTGAATGTGTGAAGATACCGATGATAACACCAAGAGCCATGATGATCAGACAGATACCAAAAATCGGGTAGATGCGTCCGATAATCTTATCAATAGAAATAAAGGTTGCAATAAAATAGTAAGCAAGAATAATCCATAACCAGAATTCTGTATTTGCTACAATACCTGTAACTCCGCCATTCTTAAATAATGTTACGATAAGTCCTGCAGGTCCTACTGCAAATACAGTACCAACCATGACAAGAAGTACTACACTGAATACACGCATAACATTTTTCATAAAGCCGCCAAGATATATACCACAGACTTCTGAAATCGATGCTCCGTCATTTCGTTCAGAAAGCATACCGGAGAAATAATCATGCACACCTCCGGCAAAAATTGTACCGAATGTAATCCAAAGAAAACAACTGGTCCCCAAAGGGCGCCCTGCATGGCACCAAAAATAGGTCCAAGACCGGCAATGTTAAGGAGCTGTACTAAAACAGCTTCCACTGTGGCATAACAACATAGTCTACGCCATCATTAATCTTAACTGCTGGTGTTTCTCTGTCATCTGGTGCAAATGTATTCTCTACAACTTTACCATAAACAAAATATCCACCAATCAGAAGAGCCAGACAAATAAAAACTAATCATAGCCTTTTATCCTCATTTGATTAAATAATAAAATATTAAATTGTATACAGTACTGTTTTTGATATCTTCATTATAAACTTTTCATAAAAAATTTCAACTTTCAAAGCAAAAAATGTACCGAAAACCTCGGTACATTTTGTGAAAATTGTATAATTATATATTATTTGCATGTACTGTTTTATAGCTTTTCACTAATTGCCAGTACGTATTATCCACACATATCACCTATGTAATATGCAATCTCTCATCAATGCAGATAGCTTTCAGGAATATAATCTTCTTCTACATTCTGCCTAGCTGTTCATAATCATCATCTGCATCCTGTTCTCAACATTGGCATAACTTGTATCAGGGTCAAGGTCAAGTGGAAGAATTGTAACGTCTGGATAATCCTCTTTAATTCTCTTTATAACACCTCTTCCACATATATGGTTAGGAAGACATCCGAACGGCTGAAGAATGATAAACGACTTTACCCTCCTTTGCATAATGAACTATCTCTGCCGCCATAAGCCAGCCCTCACCACAGCTTAATGTTTCCGGTATGATATTTCTTACGCCTTCATACATATCCCTTGGTCTTAACGCCTTTTATACAGCGGATGAAGCACTGCGGTCTTTTCAAGGCTCTTCTGGACATGGTCAAACAACCAGTCTACAGCAAAGGATAAGGGAATATATTGGCATTATAATCCTTTATCTCAACCATTGAAGCTAAGAAGTCTTTTCTTAACTGGTCAGTTATTCTTGGGAATATAGTTTCCATTCCGTTAGCTTCCATATATCTCTCGATATTAAAGTTAGAACCGGAATGATATGTAACAAGCAGCTCTCCCGTAATAAACACCTTTGGCTTTAAAGTGCTTCTGTCATATGGAACTGCCGCCATATCTTTCATACTCTGCTCAAAGACCTTTCTTGCATTACCGATGCCTTTTCTTATGCCATCTGCCAGCATTTCAACACAATGATTGTATACACGGTCTGTTTCTCCTTATTAATCTCATAAGGACGTGTTTTTCTGCATACATCTGTTAACATATCAAGCATCATAAATGTCCATACTGCCTCAAGCACAGCACTCACACCAAGAAGGAACACTCTGGGTGGTTTCTTTTGTATCATTGACATCAGTTGTAAGAATAGGTACATCCGAAAATCCCGAAGCATCAAGACCTTTTCTTAAAAGTCCTGCATAATGTGACATACGGCAGTCGCACTGGAACTTTACCATACCTACAGCTACCTCATCGTGATTATAGTTACCTCTTAAGTTCAGCTATAAGCTCACCTATAACCATCTGTGCCGGAAAACATATATCATTGTGTACATATTTCTTTCCAAGCTTAATCTCCTCAGTTGAACCTATCGGTATCCTCTTAACCTTAAAGTTCTCCTTTTCAAGTATGCCCTCGAGTATCTTAGACACTTCAACCGATATATTAGGAACAAGTATAGTCCTTACTTTCTTGTCCTTTCTATAGAACTTTGCAGGACTAGGCTCTGTAAGGCTTTCATACATATGCCTTTTATAAACTGCTCATCACTTATGCTCCTTCGTATCTCTACCGACCTTATAAATGACTGTATTCTAATGCCAAGTGCACCTGTAGCATCGCTTTCATCGACCTTAAGAACAAGAGGATTTTATGTCCGCTCTCATTCATTATTCGTATTATTTCATCGGAAAGTATGGCATCATGTCCACAGCCAAAGCTTACTATCTGAATATACTCAAGCTCGGTGTCTTTGCGGCAACCATCGCCGCAGAAAGCATACGTGTGAAGTTATTGGTAATCTCCGCCTTGTATTGATAAATCCTGTTCGTTCAACTGCCTTAAGCTGTCTACAGGAAGCACTGATATACCTTTCTTAATAAGCATATGTGATATATTCTGCTTACAAACGGGTCTGTATGATATGGCCTTCCCGCCAGCACAACAACAAACTTCTTATGCCTCTTTGCATCCTCTAACACCTCATCTGCCATACTGACAAGTGTGTCCTTGAACTCATCCCTTGCCGCTTTTGCCTGCTTATATGCTTCTTCTGCCTCATTTTTGTTACGCCAAGCTCATCTGTGGCATACTTAATAATCTGGTGTCTTCTGTCCTTTACAGAAAACCAGTGGAATATAGGTGTATCAAACTTAACGCCGTATCTTTCCTCAGGAGTCTGTGAGTTTCTGACAACCATAGGATAGCCCATTACTACTGAACATACATAAGGGCTTAACTTATCAGTTCCCTCTGGTGGCATATGCATAACATATGGCATAAATATCCTGTCGACCTTCTGGTTTACAAGACTTTCTATATGTCCGTGTACAAGCTTTGCAGGAAAACATATTGTATCAGAAGCAACATACTTAAGACCATTTTCGTACATCCTTCTGTTGCTCTTCTGCGATATCTTAACATTATATCCAAGTGCCTTTAAAATGTTGTCCAGAAGGGCATACTGTCCCAGAATTCAAGTACGCGTGGAATACCTACAGTGACATTTTTCTCATCGGACACCCTTGTATAATCATAATTCTTAAACAGCAGTCTTTCTCTTGCTGCAAATACATCAACAGGAGTATAGGCTTCTTCTTCCTCAACAGCTGCCGCAGTCTGCTTTTGTGCTTCACTCTCTGCATTTTTCAGACCTTTTTCTTTATCAGCAATATCTGTGGCACGCTTGGCAGCTGCATTGTCAGGCGAAGTCCATTCTCACCTGTTACCTGTAACCCATGTTCCTCCATCTGGAAAATGCATTATATTACGCATACAGTGATTGCCACAGTGCTCACATCTTACACCCGATTCAGTTGTATATTCAAATGTTCTTACAGCCTCAAAGCCAATGAAAGAAGTGCTTTCATTATCCGCATAACCATACTGTTTAATATGCTGCTTTGCCGCAAGCGCCGCTCCTACAGCACCCATTTCACCCGGATACGGTGCAAGCGTGACATCCATTGACAGATACTCTTCTATTGCACGAAGCACAGCCCTGTTTCTGAAAGTTCCACCCTGAACCACAACTCTGTTTCCAAGCTCTGACGTATTAGCTATCCTTACAACCTTTGTGAACACATTTTCAATGATAGAACGGCAAAGACCCGCCATAATATCCTGTGGCTGCTTGCCATCTCTGCTCATTGATGATAGTGCTGTTCATAAACACTGTACAGCGGCTTCCAAGGTGGGCAGGATTATTTGATGCAAATGCTTTGTCTGCTATATCTGAAACATCTATTCCAAGATTAACTGCAAAGTTCTCAAGAAACGAACCACACCTGATGAACAGGCTTCATTCAGCATAATGTTTGTTATAACGCCGTCATTTAGCCATATAGCCTTCATATCCTGTCCGCCTATATCAAGTATAAATGTCGTATCAGGATAATACTTCTGACAGCCTATAGTGTGCGCAACTGTTTCCACTGTATGATAGTCAGCACGCAGCGCCCTTGCAAGAAGGTGTTCTCCATAGCCCGTTGTTCCAAGTCCAAGACACTTTAAGGTTATTCCTTTACTCTTATACTTATCATATATCTGCACAATGCCATGCTTGACTACCTTAAGAGGGTCGCCATGATTGTTCGCATAAAATCTGTCAATAACCTGCTCATTTTCATCTATAAGCACGAACTTGGAGGTTGTACTTCCTGAGTCTATACCTAAGTACACATTCACGCCATCCTTAACTTCGGTTTTATAGTCATTACACACATCATATAACTCTTTATCGTGTCTTTCATTGAACTTATCAAGCTCCTCCTGTGTCTTAAAGAACGGCTCACTAACTCTCTTATCGCAGGCATAATCCTCTGAATTATACGACTGCAACCTGTCGAGCAGTTCACCGAATGTAACATATTCCGCCTTATCTGCAAATATATTATCTATAGCCACCGCTGTACCGTAGGCAACGATAGTTTCCGCATGCTCCGGCACAACTATGTCACCATTTTAAGCTCCAGCCTTTCTGCAAACACCTTTATAAGTGTAGGATTAAATGTAAGCGGACCACCCTCAAATATTATAGGCGGCTTAAGCTCAAGTCCCTGTGAAAGTCCTCCTATTGTCTGCTTTGCTATGGCATGAAATGTCGACAGGGCTATATCTTTTCTGTCTGCGCCCTGTATAAGAAGAGGCTGTATATCAGTCTTTGCAAATACGCCACATCTTCCTGATATATCATATACAGTGCTCCCCTTAGAAGCCATACTCTCAAACTTATCTGATGGCACACCAAGAAGTGAAGCTATCTCATCTATAAATGCACCAGTACCGCCAGCACAGCTGCCATTCATTCGCATATCAGAAGTCTGTAGCTTATCTGTATTCTTATCATAATAAAAGAATATAACTTTTGCATCCTGTCCTCCAAGCTCAATAGCTGTCCTTACATCAGGATAGAGCCTCTGGACTGCCGCAGCATTGGCAACAACCCTGTATATAATGTATCCCAAGTGCCTTGCTTACAGGCTTGCCGCCAGAACCACACACAGCCGCCTTAAAGCTTACATCCCTGCCAAAGTGTCCTGCTGCTCTCCTCTAACAGCAATCTCGCTGTTTCTACCTGTCTTGCATTGTGTCTTACGTATCTTGAATATTCAATTTTATTCGTACTAATATCTGTAACAACTATCTTGACAGTTGTTGAACCTACATCTATTCCAACTCTCATACATCCGCAATTCTTCTGTATATCACCTGTCATAACCTCTGCCTGACCTTTTCTTATAATCTTTCTGATATTCTTCTGCTGTCAGCTTATTTCTTTTCTTTACATCTGGTTAAGAAATGGAAGTATATCCTCTACATTTTCAAGAATATAATCTGCGCCTGCATTTTCCAATTCATCAGCCTCTGCAAAACCATATCTTAAGCCGATAGACTCTATGCCAGCATCCTTAGCACCAAGCACATCATCTTTTCTGTCGCCTATCATTATCGCATCTGCCTTAACATCATAAATATCTGTGGCTGGAATGTCTTTAAGCTTTATAATCTGGCTTATTACCTCTTCGATAACATCATCCTTGTGTCTTCTTTTACCACCTTCAAGCTCACTTCCAACAGCCACATCAAAGTACTGTTCTATATCAAAATGCTTAAGTATAGTAGGCACATATATTTCAGGCTTACATGTGGCAAGTGCAACTATATACCCTCTTTCTTTTAGGCCTGCAAGAAACTCTTTTATGCCATCAAAAGCTTATTCTCATATAGTCCTGTATCAGCATATCTTTCCCTGTAGTAAGCAACTGCCTTTAATGAGTCTTCATCACTCAGACCGTGAAATCTTGTAAAGCTTTCATTCAATGGTGGTCCTATATATCTTTTTAAAACCGCCATATCATTCTCTGTTATTCCCATCTTTTCAAGTGCATACTGTACACTTTTGTTATGCCTTCACTTGAGTCTGTTAAAGTTCCATCAAGGTCAAGTAATATGTATTTTTCCTCATATAAATATTATCCGTATTAATCCGTAAAGTAGAAACGGGGTGTCAGAACCCCGACATTAAAAGAATTCTGACACCCTGATATTAAGTATTATACTATTGAATTGTGATTTGACAACTAAGATTCTTTATTGTTTATAGTAATATTAGAAACTCCTCCAGACCGTCAACACTGATATTCTTATCAGTCTTAGCCTGTATAGTGTTTGCTTTCATTACATCTGTTATATCAAAACCTGTAGTTTCCTTGATTGACTCTATTGTCTTTGCAAGTACAGATGGAACATATCCACCCATCTGTCCTACTCCTGAACCATTGGCAGTATCACCACTGTCAATAATAGTTACCTTGTCGATGCTCTGGAGAGGTTTTGCAACCTGCTCTGCCATCTGTGGAAGTACCTTGACAAGCATTTCCATCATAGCTGCCTGACCGTACTTCTCATAGGCTTCAGCTTTCTTTCCATAGCCTCGGCCTCTGCTATACCCTTAGCCTTAGTAGCTTCTGCCTCTGCTATACCAGTCTTTGCTATGGCATCAGCTTCTGCCTGTGCTTTCAGTGCAATAGCCTCCGCTTCTGCCTGTGCCTCAACCTTTCTTGACTCCGCTCTTTGCCTCCGCTTCTGCTATTTTTCTATACTTTTCAGCATCTGCATCAGCCATCTGCTTTGCCTTCTCAGCATTAGCCGGCTCTACAATAGTTACCCTTAAGCTTTCCTTAGTTCTTTCAGCCTGCTTCTGGGCAAGTTCTATGTTCTTCTGCTCTGATGCAATCTGAACCTGAATCTGTGCTTCTGCTATCTCTTTCTGTCTCTGCTGCTTAAGAAGTTCTGCATCCATCTGAGCCTGAATAACATCCTTCTGTGTTATGTTAGACTGGATATCGTGTGCAAGCTCTGCCTTCGCCTGTGCTGTCTGCTGCTCCTGCATATAGTTGGCTTCAAGCACTGCCTTATCCTTTGCTGCCTGAGCGATGTCTGCCTCTGCCTTTAACTTGGCTGACTCACCCTCCTGACGTGCCTGTGAAGTCTTAATCTGCATATCTCTTGCAGCTTCTGCCTTCTGGATTTCGGCATCCTTCTCTCTGGGCAATCATACCATCACCAAGAGCCTTAATATATCCATTCTCATCTGATATATCAGTGATTGTAAAATTCTTTACTTCAAGCCCCATATTGCCAAGCTCAGTACCAACCACTTCCTGTACTCTTGAAGAGAATTCCTCTCTTCTGATACAGTTCTTCTACTGTCATGGTAGCAATGATTTCTCGAAGCTTACCTTCAAGTACCGCTATGGCTGTTCCCTGAATGTTATCGATAATCTCTTTCTCGTTACGTCCTGTGAACTGCTCGATGGCTGTCAATATGCTGCCTTTTCATTTCTTACCTTGATAACTGCTGTTGTAATAACGCTGATTGGAACACCCTGACTTGAAAGACTGCTTCTTGTTGCCACGCTGAGTGGTATATTACCAAGAGATATATAATCAATTCTTTCAAATACTGGTATTACAAGTCCACCACCACCAGTGATGACTCTCTTCTTCATACCTGTTACAACACCTGCTTTGTCCTGTGGAACTTTCTTCCACATTCTTAGAACTACTGTAAGAATGAGCACTATTCCTACTACTGCTGCCACAATTCCTACAAAACTGGATTCTGCTCCATATCCCATAACTGCTCTCCAATTTCTGGCTATACTGTGCATAATAAGCATATTATACATAACATACTTATTACACTATATAACCATATCCTTAATTAATTGTTACCCTGCTGATACTTTATAAACCGCTGCTTTCCTGCATCTGTACTTAAAATCCCATACAGGCATACACAGCCTTCAGGCCTATAACTATTTATCAGCATATTTATCTTCCAGATGTGATGCACTTTCTACTATAACATAATCGCCATCAAATCTTAAGATACTAACCTTTTTATCCTGCTTTATCTCTTCCCCGTCTACGGACTTTGCAGGATAGGATACATTAGAGCCTGTGCTTAACTGCACACTTACAGCCCCAACTCCGTTTACAGGTATCATATTACTCACAATTCCTGTTCTTAAAAGTATTTCTTCTTCTGCAGCAAAGTTTTCAATCTTTTAATCTTTTGATTGCCGACTGAAGTGCCACAGCACATATATACCCTGCTACAAGACCTATTATTATGATAACCTTTTCTGACAGCCTGCCATCAAGAATAAGTCCTAAGCTGCCAAATATAAGCGACCATAAGCACAAGCTGTTAATGGAAAAAGGCAGAAAGTCCAATATCATATCCTGTCCGAATTCCAGCTGCAATACATCTATTGATATAAAATCAACAAAGCCGTCAAACAGGTTAAGCACAATACTGCAAAAGGTATCAGAATACCAATTATTATACACGCCATGCATATTGTATGAAACATACCCTCTCCCTTCGATTGTATTAACACAGTCTTTAAAATATGGTATTATGTCACATACACAATACCATATATTTATATCTTTTACAAGTAATTAAAATCTATTATATGTATTAGTCTGCATATCATCTGTAAGAGCTGATATATAGTCTGAATACTTCTTGTTAAGTACATTAGATGCTATAGTTTCATCCATACTTCCATCATATGACTTACTTATGAAATATAATACATAATAGCAGTGTTCTGATGTATCCTCTACAACTGTAACATCTCCTGCATTACGTTCATCAGAAAGAAGCATTCAGATGTCCTGATCCCATATCAGAGCTTGTAATCTTTGACTTTAATGAGCCTTCATCATTGTCATACTTCGACTCACCATCTGCTGCATTTCTTCTGCAAAGGTCTATAAATGCCTGCTCGCTTGTTGCACCTGCTGCAAACTCATCAGCCTTTGCCTTAGCCTGCTCCATCTCACCATCTGTAGAGTCAACTGCTGTTACTGTGAACTCTCTGTAATCTACCTGATCGTAAATATCCTTATTCTCTTCATAATAGTTCTTAATCTCATCATCTGTTGCCGCAAACTCATCTGTAAGCTCACGCTGGTATGCATTGGCTTTAAGATATTCCATTACATACTTCTTTACATTGCTTTCTGTTGCATACTGTCCAAGACTCTGCTTGTAATAATCCTTAATGCTCTTTCCTGCATCTGAAGCTGCATCGCTTATCTGCTGTGTAAAGTCAGCATAGTCATCATCGCCTGTTGTGTACTCATATCCGTTGGCATCTGCATCCTTTATAAGTGCCTTGTATTCCTTGATAGTTGTAAGTGCATTGTCTGCAAAATACTCATACCATGTCTTGCCTGTCTGTGAGTTAGTCTGGCTCTTATCATTCTGTGAGCTGCTGTAACCCATGTATGAATAGTAATCTGCCATAGTCATACTTCCATAGAAGGACTGTGACATAAGCGCATTCTTTGATACATTGTAATACATATCAAACTCAATCTGGCTTATATTGCTGCCATCAACACTTATAAACTTGTTATGAATTCTGTTATATCTTGTTCCAAATATAACTGCCACGGCTATTATAATACCAGCAAGAACACCCGCTCCTACAGCCCTGAATATAACCTTTTCTCTGTAATCTCTTCTCCTCTTCTCTTTTTTAGCCATTTTCCTGTCATACTTGGTCATAACCTTTTCAGTACTGACATTCTGCGCTTTATTCTTAGAATTATTAGCACTATTGCCTCGCCATAATTATTAATCCTCCATTATACTTTCTTTTATGATGTCAAGCTGTCTTATCCATGCTGCACTGCTTGCATCGCTTGGCATTCTTAAGTCGCCGCGTGGTGATACAGCGACAGAACCTACCTTAGGTCCATCTGGTAAACATGACCTCTTAAACTGCTGTGCAAAAATCTCCATGTAAATGTACGAAGCCACTTATATATAGTCTTCTTATCGTATTCACCTGCAAATGCTATCTTTGCAATTTGAAAGCTTCTTTGGTTCAACACCAAATCTTAACATATGATACATAAAGAAATCGTGCAGCTCATAAGGTCCAACCAGATCTTCTGTCTTCTGCTGTATAGTTCCATCCTCATTAGGTGGTAAAGCTCAGGACTTACCGGTGTATCAAGCACATCCGATAACACATCTGATAATTCATTGTTTCCACATGTATCTGCATAATATCTTACAAGATGTCTTACAAGTGTTTTAGGAACTGAAGCATTCACACCATACATGGACATGTGATCTCCATTATAGGTTGCCCATCCAAGCGCAAGTTCTGACAGATCACCTGTACCTATAACCATACCATTTGTCTGGTTAGCTATGTCCATAAGTATCTGTGTTCTCTCTTGCCTGTCCATTCTCATAAGTAACATTATGAACTGACTCATCATGTCCAATATCTTCAAAATGCTGCTTAACTGACTTTCTTATGTTGATTTCCCTAAGTGTCGCTCCAAGCTTTTCACTCATCTTGACAGCATTATTATATGTCCTGTCTGTTGTTCCAAAGCAGGGCATTGTAACGCATGTTATTCCCTTTCTGTCAAGTCCTGAAGGTCAAATGCCCTTACAGTAACAAGCAGTGCAAGTGTGGAGTCAAGTCCGCCTGATATACCGATAACAGCACTCTTGCAGCCTGTATGCTCAAGTCTTTCTTAAGTCCATATGTCTGTATGTCAAGAATTTCCTCACATCTTGCATCCCTTTCATACTTGTCATCCGGTACGAATGGTGCTTTGTCAAAAATCTCTTAAGCTTAAGCTCTCTTTGCATAATATCAGGACAGCTTACATATACATAGCCCTCATCCGCTGCTTTATCTTCATCAACTGTAAATGTAGACATTCTCCTTCTTTCAGACCATATCCTGTCAATATCAATATCTGCATATACAGCTTCATTCTTAAACTTTGTGGCTTCTGCAAGCAGTGAACCATTCTCACTTATTATGTTGTGTGCGCCAAACACAATATCCTGTGTCGATTCGCCATCACCTGAACTTGCATACACATAACCGCATACAAGCCTTGCCGACTGACCTTTTACAAGATTTTCCTGTAAGCTGCCTTTCCTATAGTTTCATTACTTGCCGATGCATTTACTATAAGCGTAGCACCATTAAGCGCATGTCTTATGCTTGGTGGCTGTGGTGTCCACAAGTCCTCACATATCTCTGCTGCCACCTTTAACTTAGGGCAGTTGTCAAAGCTGTATATAAGGCTTCCACCAAAGTACACCTCATCCTTATCTATCTTAACAGTCACATTTTTCTTAAAACCTTCTGTAAACTGTCTTCTTTCATAAAACTCACCATAATTAGGTATGAACATCTTAGGTACAAGTCCCTTTATATGTCCGTTCATAACCGCTGCAACAACATTGTACAGCTTTCCATGATACATATATGGAAGTCCTGCCATAACAAGCATACCCTCATAAGCTGATGTATAATCCCTTATGTCAAGAAGCACACCCATAGCTTCATTGATAAGTGTGTCCTGTAAGAACAGGTCATTACATGTATATCCTGTTATACATAACTCTGGAAATACCGCTACGGCCGTATCACATGCATATGCTTCGCTGATAAGCTTTTTATCTGTTCTCCATTGAATACACAGTCACCCACTTTTATCTTAGGTGTCAACGCTGCTACTCTGATATATCCGTCTTTCACCGCTATTCTCCCTTTAAAAGTATTTTCTATCAGTATATCAAACCTACCAGACATTTACAATAGACTTACATTAAATCACAAATAAGTCACAAATCAAAAACAGCTATCCAGTGCATTATATCACCAGATAGCCGTAAAACTATAAATATACTATATTTATTTACTTTGAAAATGCTGACGAAACCTCTGTTGCCATCTCTTTCATTCCGTCTTTGGCAGTTTCCATCATATCTTTTGCACCCGTCGCCGCATCTGTGGCTATCTCTTTAATGCCTGTTGCCGCATCTGTAACTATTTCCTTAGCTCCTGTAGCAGCATCTGTCATAAGATTTTCTACTGTATTTCTGTTATTACTTCCTGAACCAGTATTACTCCCGCTTTCAGAGTCAGTCTTTGCTCCACAGCCCACAAGCACTGATATGACAGTAACAAGCATAGCGCCAACTACAATCCATTTCAACTTACGCATATAATATCCTCCTTTAATACCTTATCAGATTATATTATTTACATACATACGGATTATATTCACGCTGTTGGTATATTTAAAATTACAAATATATTTTTAAACTTATATTGTCTTTTTCACATAATTATGCTTATGACTCACTTTGTCTTTTAAATAAATATGCTTATGACTTGTTTTATCATTATGATATAACTATGCCTTCAACTGATGGCTTAAGTACTTATACAATATAACAGTCACAATACCATCTATGAGTGCCTTTATTATGTTAAATGGCGCTACTGCAAGTGCAACAAATGAAAATACATCTGTGATTGATGCATTTACCTTTGTTCCCATTGCAATAAGAACATCAAGAGGTATTCCATATAACTCTGAGTACTTTGGCAGCAGATACCACGCATTAAGAAGCATTCCGGCTATAACAAGTATAACACCACCTGCTATAAGTGAAATCATTGCCATTTTTCTTGTTTTCTTAGTGTGATATATAATGGCTGCCGGCACAACATACATACATCCTAATATGAAGTTCGCAAAGTCACCGACAAATGCAGTTGTTGTTCCCTTCATACAGAAATGCAGTATAACCTTTACAGCTTCGATAATAACTCCGGCACAAGGTCCTAACATAAATGAACCTATAAGCACAGGTATCTCACTGAAATCAATCTTATAAAAGCCCGGTGCTATGAAAGGTATCGGGAAATCAAAGTACATAGTATTACCGCGATAGCTGAAAGCATCGCCATAATCACTGTCTTGTTGACCTTTGTTTCTCAGATGTGAACTTAACATCTGTCTTTTTTCTATGAGCACCTCACTGCCCCTTGCTATGGCAAATACACCAATCATAAGAAGCAGTGATATTCCAACAAACTCAATGTTTTTCTGGATTGTATCTAATAATCCCTGCATTTATACTCCACCTTTACTTAAGATTAGAAATATTACCAACACTTACACGTAATACTCTGTGACCCTCAAGCAGCTTGTTATCTATTCTTATGAATACGACAACTCTTATCTTCTCATCTGTCTTTGTCTTGAAGAAATGTTCGTAGCACGCATATCTCTGGTCGATAAATGTTTCACGAAGCTCTGTTATTATACCTTCATAATCAACATCCGGCACAATATCCCTGAATGTAAGGCCATTTTCCATGTCTTCCTCTGTGTAACCAAGCATTTTAACAAAACCTTCATCAATATTGATTATCTTGCCGCTTCTCATCTCCATAGCAAAACGTGTGAATGGGAGTTTTTCATTAAATTATCTGCCATAGCTTTTGTCCTCCATAATTATATGTTTTATATTATATATATTGTAACTATTTTACTGCTTATTATATTATGGTACCTATTTTGTCAGTCTGGCAAACCAATAATAACCGATTTGCCAGATTAACAGATATTACTTAGATAATGTCGCAAGTCTTTCTTCAACCTGTGCAAGCATATTAGAATACTTCTCAAGCTTAGCCTTTTCTTCATCTATCTTAGCCTGTGGAGCCTTAGATGTGAACTTCTCGTTGTTAAGCATTCCATTACATCTTGCTATTTCCTTGTGTAACTTATCTTCTTCCTTCTTAAGTCTTTCTATCTCTTTGTCGATATCAACAAGCTCTGCGAAAGGAATATATATAACTGCACCGGCAATAACTGTAGATACAGCATCCTCTGAATGTCTGTCTTATCAGCCTGAACCTTTACATCACTTGCATAGCCAAGTGTTGCAAAGAATACCTTGCCATTTTCAAATATGCTTCTTATTCCTTCATCCTCTGAAACTACATATACAAGTGCCTTACGGCTAGGTGCAACATTCATTTCAGCTCTTACATTTCTTATGTTACGGACTGCTGTCTTAATTGTTTCGATAGCATTTTCATCTTCTGAATAATTATTATCTTCTGTATATACAGGCCATGAGCTTATCATAATAGACTCTTCCTCATCCTGAATATTACAGAATATTTCTTCTGTAATGAATGGCATATATGGGTGAAGCTTAAGTGCATCTATAAGAACCTTCTTTAACGTCCATATAGCTGCTGTCTTAGTTGTATCCTCATCATTGTAAAGACGTGGCTTAACCATCTCGATATACCAGTCACAGAACTCATCCCAGATAAAGTCATTAAGCTTGGCAACTGCTATACCAAGGTCGTACTTTTCCATATTGTCTGTAACTTCCTTAATAAGTGAATTCATCTTTGATAATATCCACTTGTCTGCTGCTGTAAGATTAGCTGGCTTCTCATCTGTAGCCTTTATCTTATTATCAGGGTCGTTCATCATGATAAATCTTGATGCATTCCATACTTTGTTTGCAAAGTTACGGCTTGCCTCAACACGCTCGTTGTAAAAACGCATATCGTTACCAGGTGCATTTCCTGTGATCAGTGTGTATCTTAAAGCATCTGCGCCGTATTTGTCGATAACCTCCAGCGGATCGATACCATTTCCAAGAGACTTACTCATCTTACGTCCCTGAGAGTCTCTTACAAGACCGTGGAATAATACCTTGCCAAATGGCTTCTTGCCCATCTGCTCATATCCTGAGAATACCATACGGATTACCCAGAAGAAGATGATATCATATCCAGTTACAAGAACGTCTGTCGGATAGAAGTAGTCAAGGTCTTCTGTCTTCTCCGGCCATCCAAGTGTGGAGAACGGCCACAATGCGGAAGAGAACCATGTATCCAGTGTATCAGGGTCCTGCTCCATATTAGTACTTCCACACTTAGGGCATGTGCATACCTTATCCTTGGATACTACCATCTCACCACAATCCTTACAGTAATAAGCCGGAATTCTGTGTCCCCACCATAACTGTCTTGATATACACCAGTCTCTTATGTTATCAGTCCAGTTAAAGTAAGTCTTATCCATAGAAGCTGGAACAAGCTCGATATCACCATTCTTAACGCCTTCAACAGCTGGCTTGATAAGCTCATCCATCTTTACGAACCACTGCTGTTTGATCAACGGCTCAACTGTTGTCTTACATCTGTCGTGTGTACCTACATTATGAACGTGGTCTTCAACACTAACTAAAAGTCCCTGTGCATCAAGGTCAGCTACCATGGCTTTTCTTGCTTCATATCTGTCCATACCTGCATACTTGCCACCAAGATTATTGATTGTAGCATCATCATTAAGTATATTAATCTCTGGAAGGTTATGTCTTTTACCAACTTCAAAGTCGTTAGGGTCATGGGCTGGTGTGATCTTTACGGCACCAGTTCCAAATTCTTTATCTACATAGCTGTCTGCGATAATAGGTATCTTTCTGTCTGTAAGTGGAAGGTATACTTCCTTTCCAATAAGGTCTGTGTATCTTTCATCATCTGGATTAACAGCAAGTGCTGAGTCACCAAGAAGTGTTTCAGGACGTGTAGTAGCTATCTCTACAAATCTTCCTTCCTCACCAACCACAGGATAGTTGATATGCCAGAAATGTCCTGCCTGATCCTCGTATTCTACCTCTGCATCAGAAATAGATGTCTGACACACCGGACACCAGTTGATAATTCTTGAACCCTTGTATATAAGACCTTTTTCATATAACTTGCAGAATACTTCAAGAACGGCCTTAGAACATCCTTCATCCATTGTAAAACGCTCTCTGTCCCAGTCACATGATGAACCAATCTTCTTTAACTGGCTTGTGATAGTTCCACCGTATTCTTTCTTCCATTCCCATGTTCTTTTAAGGAAGCCCTCTCTTCAAGCTCATGCTTGTCAATACCTTCTTCCTTTAAAGCATTAGTAACCTTTACCTCAGTTGCGATACTTGCATGGTCTGTTCCGGAACCCATAATGCTTCATAACCCTGCATTCTCTTAAAACGGATAATTATATCCTGCAATGTATTGTCCAGCGCATGTCCCATATGCAGCTTTCCTGTAATATTAGGTGGCGGCATAACTATAGTAAATGGTTTCTTGCTTCTGTCTACTTCAGCGTGAAAATACTTCTTATCAAGCCACTTCTGATACAATCTGTCTTCTATTTCTGAAGGATTGTAATTCTTCTCTAATTCCTTACTCATGGTACTGATTCCTTTCTATATCCTAAGAAAACAATATGTTGTACAGGTTTAAAAGCTTTACCGTTAAGACACGGACACCTTTCAACTCTGACATCATATTATTACCTTATAATCTCAATCTGTTTAATCATAATATTACCAGAGGAAAATGTCAACACGCCTCTATTTCTTTAATGTTAAATTCACTGCCCTGAAGCAGATATGTATGCCCGCTTCCGCACTCTGGACACGTTTTCCCATATTGTATCGTGCTGTATCTGTTATGGCAGTCTTCACAGTATGTTATAGCAGGAATTTTCTCTATAACAAGCTCTGACTCCACTAGCAGCTCTTCTTTCTTAATTGCCCACTTCCAGCAGTCTGTCAGGTATGTGTCTATAACTGTCGACACTTCTCCTAATTCAAGTACTACCTTTGTTATCTTTTCTATGTCATTCTGGATGGCTACTTCTTTAAGGTCATCTATTATGTGAAATACAACGCCTAATTCATGCATATTGTTTCCTCGTATTATATATGTAGTAGTTTTACAGACCCTCTCCAAGGTCTTCATAACTATTTAGTCATAGTCCTGTCTCTCTTCAAATGTGGTGGTTTGCAATGACATAACTGTGACGGACGGACGATATAAGATATGGGACGGGAGGTGTTTTGGTAATAATGCGTAATGCACACTTGAAAGCTGTTTGTGATAGTTCTTAAACTTTCCCTTCAACCCACAGCAGCGATTTGACACGGATGTCAAATCGAGTGAAAACGAAACAGGACGTTTCGTATAAGCGGCTGCATCCACAGAAAAGCATCTGCGGAAAGTTTTAGAAATATCCAGACAGCTTTCCGGTGCGTGAAGCTTTATTACCGAAACACCTCCGACCTATGCGTCCGTCATTAATATAATAATATCAGGTAACGCAATCCTCTGACACCCTAATTCTTCTTCCCAGAAAACTTTATCTTAATAGCCTGCTTAGCCCCATAAGGAAGAATATACTTAAGCTTATCTTCACTCTTTCTCATAGTGCTGCACTCTGGAAGGTCCCTGTTAAGATGTATGGCATCAAACTCACACTTAGTTGTACATATACCACAACCAATACATTTGTTAGGGTCAACAACAGATGCGCCACAACCTAAACATCTGGCTGTTTCAGTCTTAACCTGTTCCTCTGTAAATGTGAGCTTTGCATCCCTGAATGACTTCTTTGTGTCAATAGCCTTATTAACTCCGGAACCTGTCTACTGCTGTTATCATATCCCTCAACCTTGATATTATCCTTACCAAGCTCGATGAAATCATTTCTGTTACGTCCGATAGTAAGTGAGCTGTGTGGCTGTACATATCTGTGTATAGATATAGCTCTATCCTTACCTGCTGCAATAGCATCTATGGCAAATCTTGGTCCTGTGTATACATCACCACCGATAAATACATCTGGGTCTGTTGTCTGGTATGTAAGCTTGTCAGCCTTTACTCTCACACCGTCAACTTCAACCTTAGTACCCTTAAGAAGGTCACCCCATATAGTAGACTGTCCTATACTTAAGAATACATGACGACAGGCGATAGTCTTAGTATCATTCTCATCATACTGTGGGTTGAAACGTCCATTTGCATCCTTAACAGATGTACATTTCTTAAGCACGATACCTGTAACCTTTCCATTCTCTGTAAGAATTTCCTTAGGTCCCCAGCCACAGTCAAGCAACACCCTCTTCAAGTGCTTCCTCAACTTCTTCATCCGATGCAGGCATATTATCCCTGTCCTCAAGGCAGAACATCGACACGTTATAATCACCAACTCTTGCGCTTGTTCTTGCAACATCGATAGCAACATTACCACCACCGATGACAACTACGTCACCTTCAAGTGGATATTCGTGAGCTGTTCCAGCCTCTTTTAAGAAATCGACTGCTGATACTACACCATCTGCATCTTCGCCGTCAATTCCAGCTTTTCTTGAGCCCTGACATCCGATGGCTATATAGAAGCCTTATATCCCTGCTTCTTTAATTCATCTATAGTAATGTCCTTACCTACTTCAACACCCGTTTTTATATCTACACCCATCTGGCGTATAACGTCTATTTCAGCTTCAACGACATCCTTTTCAAGCTTAAATGATGGAATACCATATACAAGCATCTTATCCGGCTTTTTCATTCTTTTCAAATACAGTTGGCTTATATCCTTTTTCAGCAAGATAGAATGCACATGAAAGACCAGCAGGTTATCCACCTATTATAGCAACCTTTTCATCAAAATAGCCCTTAGTTGCTGGTACTACTGGTTCTGGGATATAGCGTGTTTCAGCCTTTAAGTCCTGCATAGCAATAAACTTCTTAACTTCATCTATAGCTATAGCCTCGTCAATAGTTCCTCTTGTACACGCATCTTCACATCTTCTATTACATACCGCTCCACATACTGCTGGGAATGGATTTTCCTTCTTTATAAGTGCAAGAGCATCCTTAAATCTTCCTGTGCTGCCATCTTGATATAACCCTGAACAGCGATATGTGCCGGACAGGCTGTCTTACACGGAGCTGTACCTGTATCATAACAGTTGATGCGGTTCTTATCACTATAGTCCTCTGTCCACATATGTGGTCCCCACTTCTGTTCTGATGGAAGTGGCATCTTAGGATACTTGACTTCTGCGCCATCCTTTGTACATAACTTCTGTCCAAGCTTAACTGCACCTGCAGGACAATACTCCACGCATCTTCCACATGCTACGCAGTTTTCCTTTGTAACCTTTGCAACATATGCAGAACGTGACATATTTGGGGTATTAAATAATTGTGAAGTACGAAGCGCATAACAGACATTTACATTACAGTTACATATAGCAAATATCTTATCCTGTCCATCTATGTTAGTAATCTGGTGGACGAAACCATTATCCTCAGCCTTCTTGAATATTTCAAGTGTCTCTTCCTTAGTGATATAATGACCGCCCTTACCTGTTTCTACAACATAGTCAGCCATATCACCTACTGCTATACACCAGTCCTCTGGGTCATCCGCACAACCCTCATCATATGTTTTCTTGACTTACGGCATGAACATGGACTCGCTGCATATTTTCCCTCATACTTATCTAACCAGTATGATATCTTTTCAAGCGAAATAGCCTGATTATTCATATCTATAGCCTTTTCAACAGGTATAACATGCATACCTATGCCTGCGCCTCCTGGTGGAACCATAGGAGTTATCTTTTCAAGTGGAAGGCGGCTCATACGCTCAAAAACCTTCCCATCTCCGGATGTTCTTCAAGTACTGTTGAGTTCATATTAGTAAATTCTGCACTTCCGGAACAAACATAGGAAGAACATACTGCTTTTCGTGCTGTTCATTCTCCCAGTTATACTCTAAAAGTCCGTTAAACGCCATCTGCTCTAACTGCTTTTCAAGCTTTTTTCTTCAATTCCTGTTATCTTAACCATCTGCTTAAGAGTCTTTGGCTTACGCACACCCATTTTCAAGGCAATCTCTGCCTGCTCATCTGTGCATATAGGTGCTAAGCCCCAGTACTCAGGACTGTCTGCTGTCAGCTTCTCAAAGCCTAACTTGATAGGCACTCTGTCTGTTATCATTTTGCCAAGTCTTAAGACTGGCTCTCTTACCGGAAGTTCCGGATGTGGATTTTGAATTCTTCTTTACTCATAAATGTCCTTTCTACCGCATACATATGGCGGCTTTTATCCTCTTTATATAATTCTTTATTATTAAAATTAACTAAGCATTTTTCCATTCTGTGACCTGTGACTTAAGCCATCCAGTCCACTCTGTCATACCCTCGCCTGTCTTTGCACATATAGGTATAACCTTTGCATCAGGATTTCTTTTAGCTATATACTCTTTGCATTTATCTATATCAAAGTCAAAGTAAGACAGTACATCAATCTTATTGATAAGCACAACATCACATACCGAAAACATAAGCGGATACTTAAGCGGTTTATCATCTCCTTCTGGAACTGAAAGAATCATAACATTCCTAACAGCTCCCGTATCAAACTCCGCTGGACAGACGAGGTTGCCTACATTCTCAAGTACAACAAGGTCAACATCCCCTGTGCCAAGCTCATCCATGCCCTGTCTTGACATACCAGCATCAAGATGACACATTCTCCAGTGTGAAGCTGTATTGCCTTAGCGCCTGTATCAGCAATCGTCTTTGCATCAACATCAGAATCAATATCAGCTTCCATCACACCTATTCTTATATCATCCTTTAACATCTCTATGGTTCTTGTAAGTGTTGTTGTCTTTCCAGAACCCGGCGATGACATAAGATTAAGAAGAAATACTCCTTCTTTTTCAGGTCATCTCTTAGAAGCTTTGCACGTTCATCGTTACTTTCAAATACACTCTTCTTGACTTCAATAACTCTTACGTCCTTCACACTTTTACCTCCATAATATATATTTCGCCCTATCAGACAAAATCAAAAGAGCTCTGTGCCAGCACAAGTCTTTTAGACTTTCATCCGGTACCTGCCGCCGTGCAAGTCTAAGAAAGCTTACACTTTCTTAGACTGTAGGGCGTTCGCCTATCAGACGAAAGTCAAAAGAGCTCTGTGCCAGCACAGCTCTTTTAGACTTTCGTCTGGCACGGCTCATTGCTTACACATATCTTAACAATATGTTAATTTATTGTCAATTAAAATAAACCGTTTTTTATTTTAGTTTCCGTCTTATATTATATATAGTATACAACCTCTACATAATAAAAGCCAGCATAAATGATAGCTTTTATCAATAATATATCTAAAGCTACCATACATACTGGCTTTAATACCTATATTAACATCTAAAACTATAATACAGAAGATAGTTATCCATCTCCTCTGACATTTCTTCAAAGTCCTTTCCCATAGACTCTGCTATCTCTCCGTATAAAAGCTTTCTTGCTGTTGTGAGCATCCTGCTGTCTGCCGACTTCATACGTCTTAATTCTTTGGCTCTTTCGTTCTTTATATTAAATAAAGCTCTTACAAGATGCATAAGCTGTACTAAATCCTGTGACTTTACCATCTCATCATACTTCATAGGATGAACCTTTTCATTCAGTTCCTCATCATCCTTGCAATGCTTTGCTCTTGCAATAAGCTTCTCGCAACTGTTCTTATCAATGATACTTCTAATCATAACCTTGCTGCTGTCAACTGGTGAATATATAATACCTTTACTGTCATACACCGGCTGAAGAAAATAGTAATCCTTATCAATACCCTTAATAGGTGGCTTTCCAATATCCTCTATCTCACACACACCTACTACACCATAAACAACTTTATCATTGACTTCAAACATATCATTACACCTCTCATATGCACTAAACAAATTATTAAATTATCTCTTACAACCAGGTATAATTATACATCAATTCGACATTTTTTCAAAACGATTTTGCAAAAACAATTAAAATACAATCGTTCAGAATAAAGAGCAATACAAAATACATATAAAATGTTTATATATTAAAACCAAAATCACTATAAAGCGCAAAATAAAACAGATTACCTGCATATACCTGCTGGTAATCTGTCTTATAAACTCATATATACTATGTCCTGATTATAATTCTTTACTAAATATTCTTATGAAACATAATATCTCATACTTCCATAAATAAATTGTAATTTCCCACTTTATGTAAATACATATATTATATCTGTTTTATAGTTGTATGCCGTTCTTAAACTTCAGACATTATATTCAATAAATCTTAGAAAAGGTCAACCTTTCCTGCAAAACCATTAGCTACATAATAGCAAGCCTTATCTTCTGGCTTAATGTACATTTCAAGTTCACTGATTTCTACATTCTGGCTCTTAGCATCTTCTATAATTCTTGCAAGAAGTGTTTCTTCATCTATCTGATTTCCTTCATACTGGAAGAATACTTCCTTCTTTAAAGCCTTCTTAGCTGTAGTCTTTCTTGTTGTTCTCTTAACTGCTGGCTTTGTTTCAGCTTCCTTCTTAACTGGCTCTTTCTTTGCAGTTTCTTTCTTAGCTGTAGTCTTTCTTGTTGTCTTCTTTGCTGCTGGCTTAGCTGCCTTTTCTGCTGCCGGCTTTCTGCCTCTCTTCTTAGCTGGTGCTGCCTCTGCCTTTGCCTCTGTTACAACAGCCTTTGCTTCTTCTACTACTGCTTTAGCTTCTTCTTTCTTTTCTGCAATATCAGCCTTAACTTCGTTTATCTTTGCTGCTACATCTTCCTTCTTTTCTGCTACTGCTTCCTTTACCGTCTTCTTTTCTGCTGACTTAGTGGCGGCTGGTTTCTTTGCAGCTGGTTTGCCTGTCTCTTTAACTTCTGTATCTGCTGTCTTGTCAGTTGTTAATGCGTTACCAAATATTTCGTTTGTTTCAACTTTTTTAGTTCTCATAATTACATCCTCCCTAATCAGTCATTACATGTTAAAAGTTTTTAATAGCATCTGTTGCTTCGTTCTCATCGCTGCCAGCAGCTATAACTTTCACTTCGATGCCTTCTTTTAATCCAAATGCCATAATCCCCATAAGACTCTTGGCATTGATATTTTTCCTTCGCCCTCAATCTCAATATGACTATCATACTTACATGCTATCTGAACAAGCTCAGCAATCGGATTCTTATGTGTTTTATCAATGTCTGCAACCTTAACCAATTCTGTCATCGCTAACATCCACCTATCTTTCATTTATTAATTACATTTGTAAAATATAACGCAACATTCAGAATAAGTCAATACCTAACTTAAGTCACACAATACATTATATAATCCGGCTTTATCTTTTTCAAGTACTATTTTAAAGCTTTTTACTCTGATAACCCATATGATAAAGTTCGTCCATCTGTGCATCAAATTTCGGCGTAATCTCATAATCTTTAAGTATCTTAACAAGCTGTTTTATTTTTCATCCTGCGTATTTATTTTGTCCACATTTTCCATAACATCTTTATAAACACTGTCAAGCTCTGTTATTACAGAGTGCTCATTAAGTCCTTCAAGATAACTCAAAAGACCTAATGAATATGCGCACTCGTAATTGCCAGTCATTCTTGCATTTTCATAAAGACACTTGGTAGCTATGGCAGTACTAACAAGTTCAGTTACCATAAACTAAGAATTCATCTCCTCTTTAAATGTCTTAATATAATCCTTAACTGCTTCTGTATCAAAGTTATGTTCTCTCATAAGCTTAATAAAATGTGAACCAACAATAGCTCCGTCTATAATATCACGAAGTGGCTCTACATCTTTAGCTGTTCTTATTCCAAAGCCCATCATAACAGGTACCGGACTGTTCTTCTTAACGTCTGCAAGATATTCTTTATCTTTGCATGGAAGTTAGCGCCCTTTCCTGTAACACCCATCTGTGAAACACAATATACAAAGCCCTTTGCATCCTTTGTAATCATAGGTATACGGTCTTTTGATACAGGGGATACAAGCTGGATTAATATAGGCGCTCCTTCAGCCTTTTCAAGAGCAGCCTTTAACTCTCCCTGCTCCTCATATGGAAGGTCAGGTATAATAAGTCCGTCAACGCCACACTCAGCACACATAGCTGCAAATGCATCAAGACCATAATGATATACAGTATTGTAATACATCATAAATACAACTGGTGTAGTAAGCCCTTCTGTCCTTACTTTTTTCATAAGCTCAAATACCTTTGCAAGTGTTGCGCCACGCTGTATAGCTTCATATGATGCATCCTGTATAACAGGACCGTCAGCTACAGGGTCAGAAAATGGAACTCCAAGCTCCATAATATCTATGCCCGCCCTGCTGTGCGTGCATAATCTTTGCTGTTGTTTCCATATCTGGAAGACCTGCTGTTGTATATGTTATAAATGCTTTCTTACCTTCTGCCTTAAGTGCAGACATCTTTTCTTCTATTCTATTCATTACTTGTTTGTCTCCTCTCCTTAAGATACTTCTGTACTGTGTGAACATCCTTATCGCCACGTCCTGAAAGGCACATAACTATAGTCTTGCCTTTATACTCACCCTGTGCCATCTTTAACACATGCGCAAGTGCGTGCGCACTCTCAATCGCTGGTATTATGCCCTCTTCCTTGCATAACTCCATAAATGCGTCCATACACTCAGAGTCTGTTATAGATACATACTTTGCTCTTCCGGAATCTCTTAAATATGCGTGTTCCGGACCTACACCCGGATAATCAAGTCCTGCTGATATAGAATGTGCAAGCTTTATATTGCCTGCCTCATCCTGTAAAGATAAGACTTCATTCCATGAAGCACACCAGGTTCACCAAGCGCCATGGCAGATGCGTGCTTTCCTGTTTCTATACCAAGTCCGCCAGCCTCAACACCTATAAGGTCTACATCCTTGTCATCCATAAAGTCTGCAAACATACCTATGGAATTAGAACCACCACCAACGCAGGCAACTACCGCATCTGGAAGCCTTCCTTCCTTCTCTAATATCTGTCTTCTTGCCTCTGTAGATATTATTCTCTGGAATTCCTTAACCATCTTAGGATATGGATGTGGTCCTACTGCTGAACCTATTACATAAAATGTATCTTCTGCTCTTTCAGCCCATGTTCTTATAGCCTCATTAGTGGCATCCTTAAGTGTTGAACTTCCTGTTGTAACCGGCTGTACTTTAGCACCTAAAAGCTCCATTTTAAATACATTAAGCGCCTGTCTTTCAATATCCTCAGCACCCATATATACTGTACATTCCATACCGAAAGTGCTGCTCCGGTTGCTGTTGCAACTCCGTGCTGTCCTGCACCTGTTTCAGCTATAACCTTAGTTTTCCCATTCTCTTTGCTAAGAGATCTGGCCTATTACATTATTAATCTTATGTGCTCCTGTGTGGTTAAGGTCTTCTCTTTTAAGATATATTTTTGCACCGTACTTTTTACTAAGCTTTTCTGCATAATATAAAGGATTTTCTCTTCCTACATACTCTTTAAGATAATACATATACCCTTTATGAATTCAGGGTCATTCATAGCATCGTTAAATGCTGTTTCAAGCTCCTTAAGAGTGTTCATAAGTGACTCTGAAACATACTGTCCGCCAAACTGTCCATAATATCTGTTATCTGCCATTGTTACTCCTCTTTTCCTGTTTTTCATATATATGTCAGGGTTAAAATGTATTTTCCCTGACGGATACCACTGGTTACTATATCGCTTCACCATTCATAATTAGTTTTACAGCTTATTTTGCTGCTCTTGCGTTACATATGAATTCTTTTACTTTTTGTTCATCCTTGCCTTTTATTAAGACATCATCATATTCAACACCTGAGCTTATATCAACTACATCAGGTTCAACACATTTGATAGCTGCTGCCACATTAGAACTGTTAAGTCCTCCTGCTAAGAACAGCTTTTTCTCCTTTAATTCAAGCTCTTTGACACTGTCCCAGTCAAATGTTTTTCCAGAACCCGGAATACCTGCATCAAGGAGAATTCCTACAACTTTATCCATAGCTGTGGCACTCTCTATGCTTTTCTTTACACTATCTGTATCATCCTGTGATATATTGACTGCCCTTATGATTGGAAGCTTACATAAATTGTACATTTTCACTAAGTTCACCATGTATCTGAACATAATCAAAGCCTTTATCCTGTATCTTTAATATCTGTTCTTCATCTGGTGACACTGTAACGGCAACTGTTTTTATGTCCGATTTTTCAATATTCCAACCATTCTGCCAGCTTCTTCTATTGTTACATCACGCTTGCTTTTTGATAAAATACAACCATTCCACCATAGTCGGCACCATACTTTATGAGCAGATTAACATCCGCCATGCTTGTGATACCGCATATCTTAACCTCAGTAAGCCCATTTTGGTCTATAAGCTCTGTTTTATCACATTCGTTATCATATACACCCTTAAACTCTGCTATGAGCTCCTGTGGCTTCACAGCCCTCCATAAGCACTGTTCCTATAAGGAGTGCATCTGCGTGGCTCTTAGCAAGCACCTTTATATCATCTGTATCTGACACTCCGCTCTCCGATACAAGCACCTTTCCTGCCGCTCTCATCTGCGGCGTAACCATATCACAAAGCTTCTTTGTAGTATCAAGATTAACCTCAAATGTCTTAAGATTACGGTTATTTATTCCTATAATTTTTACATCAAGTGCAAGCATTCTTTTCATTTCTTCTTCATCATGCACCTCACACAGTACGTCAAGTCCAAGACTGTAAGCTAAGTCATATAATTTCTTAAACTTATTATCATCAAGGATTGCCGCTATAAGAAGAATGGCATCTGCACCTATAACCTTTGCCTCATATACCTGATATTCATCAATTATAAAGTCTTTTCTTATGATTGGAAGGTCTGTCATACTTCGTATCTGCTTAAGGTATTCTGTACTTCCGTTAAAATGGTCTTCCTCTGTAAGACACGATATTGCATCTGCACTGCTGCTGTACTGTCTTATTCTTTCATCAAGCTCTATCTTGTTATCCATAGTTCCGTGGCTTGGTGAAGCCTTCTTAAACTCACCTATGATTGACAGCCCGTCTTTTTTAACGCATCATAAAACTTATGCTTTTTCTTGTTGATGAAAGTGCAAGTTCCTTCATCTTTTCTTCACTTATATTTTCTTATGTTCAGGGAGTCTTTTTTCTTATCTTCTACTATAACGTCAAGTATCATATTTTCCCTTTCTTCAATATATTTATTATTATATTTGGAGCAAATGTTCCTTACTATGATACCTACGGATTGTTCCGTGCTACGCACTCCACGTCTACGCTCCGCTTCGGTCCGTGCTAAACATGTGCCACTGGCACATAGCACCTACAACATTCGCATATCGCGGGATTATCATCCCACTTTTATGCTCATATTGGGGTCATAAGGTCATTCACCCACCTATGAGCAAGCTCATGTGGCTTCAGACCTTTTGCCCTGGTATCTTATATGTTTCCATTCACAAAATTTTCTATCATTCTTTTGCCATGTTCTGTGTATATCGACTCGGATGGAACTGAAGTCCCACAACCGGATATTCTTTATGCTTAACAGCCATTATTTCGCCGTCCTCTGTCCTTGCTATAACCTCAAGTTCATCTGGAAGTGTGTCCTCTATAATAGCTAAAGAATGATATCTCGCAACCTTTACAGGTGATGGTATTCCTGCAAATATGCTCTCACCCGTATGTATCACGTCTGACTGTTTACCGTGCATAAGCTTCTTTGCATAAGACACTGTTGCGCCAAACGCTTCGCCTATGCTCTGGTGTCCCAAGCATATTCCAAGTATAGGCTTTTTCCTGCAAAATGCTTAATCGCCTCAACACTTATTCCAGCCTCTTTAGGGCTTTTAGGACCAGGAGAGATTACTATTGACTCAGGGTCAAGCTTTTCTATCTCCTCTATTGTTATCTTATCATTTCTTACAACCTTTATATCGTTATTAAATATTCCAATAAACTGATATAAGTTGTATGTAAATGAATCATAATTATCTATTAACAAAATCATAACTTTTATCCTTAACAAGAGTCTTAGCAAGTGCCATAACCTTATTGCAGCACTCCTGATATTCAAGCTCCGGTTTTGAGTCTGCAACTATTCCTGCTCCTGCCTGAAGATATACTTTATCACCCTTCTTAATCATAGTTCTTATAGTGATACAGAAGTTCATATTGCCGCCAAAGTCAAGATATCCTGTTGCCTTCCATATAGCCTCTTCTTACTGTCTCAAGCTCATCTATTATTTCCATTGCTCTTATCTTAGGAGCACCGCTAAGTGTACCTGCCGGTAAGAAGAGGATACTAAGTCAAGTGGATGATACTTCCATTTTTCTACCCTCTACAAGTGAAACGATATGCATAACGTGTGAATATCTCTGTACATTCATAAACTGTGATACTCTTACTGAACCTAACTCGCTTATCTTTCCGCAGTCATTTCTTGCAAGGTCAACAAGCATTACATGTTCTGCTCTCTCCTTTTCATCTGCAAGAAGCTCTTCTTCCAAAGCGATATCCTCTTCCTTAGTTTTTCTCTTCTTCTTGTTCCTGCTATCGGACATGTATACACTTTTGAATCAGTCTGTTTAACTATCATCTCCGGTGAACTTCCTATTATCTCAAAATCACCAAAATTATAATAATAAAGATAAGGTGATGGATTAAGTTCTCTTAACTTTTCATATAATTCAAAGCCTGTCTGCTTTGTTTCAACTGTCCATCTTTGTGAGAGAACTGTCTGGAATATATGACCATCTTTTATGTACTGTTTTATCTTTTCAACCTTCTGGCTGTATTCTTCAAGCGTGTCCGATTTTTCAATATATGTCCGTCAAGTTCCATATTTACTTTATCATCGTGGTACTTGTCAACACCTGTTCTTGCCTGTGCTATAAGCTTCTCAGCTTCTTTTAATGCCCTGTTTTTACCTTCTTCGTTATCCTCATCAAGCACTACTGCTGTAAAAGTTTCTGCCTCGTGGTCGATAGCTATAAACTTTGATGCAAGCATAAGCTGTATTGTTTCTATACCTATCTCATCCGGATTATCATCTGGAAGAGTTTCTGTATATCTTATATAGTCATACCCAAGACTTCCTACCAGACCACCTGTGAATTCAAGCTCCTTCGCATCTTTTATTATCTTGAATTCATCAAAATATTCTTTTAATCGTTCGAGCGGATTGCCATATCTTACATCCTTTGTTCCATCTGACTTAGTAATAACAAGGCTGTCTTTATCTGACTGGATAATCTCCTCAGGGTCAACTCCCATAAATGTATATCTTCCATTATCCTTATCGTTACTTTCCATAAGAAAGCCCTTGTGTTCTCTGCCAAGCCCTTTATAAAGCTCGATGGCTGTTTCATTAACAATACTTACTGTTTTTGTAAGCCTTTAATACTCTCATATATTAAACCTCCAGCAATAATCTTTAGCCATTCTTCATAGCTGATGACTGATATAAGAAATCCTATAAGAACTTTAAATATATTTTTAATACATTTATTAAATATTTCTATAAAAAGCCCTGACAGGATTCCTGTCAGGGACGAATAATCTAATATCGTGGTGCCACCCTTATTCATAAGTATAATACTCACTGCCGTATAACTATATATTTCACTGGCATACATTAAGCATATATCATAAACTCTGCCTTGAATAATACATATATGCTGCTTTAACATATCAACTTCACATATATTGTGAACTTTATATCCGCATATACAACTTTGGCTTAAGCTTCATATATCTAATACTTATAAGCTGCTTCCAAATATGTAAATAATATACTTACCTCTTTCCCGGATACTAATATATCCTGCCTCTATAACGTGAGGACACGTCACAAACTACTTAATCTCTTGATGAAATCTTTAATATGTGCATCTCCCAAGCCCATTCCCTTAAGACCTGCATACCGGTTTTCCATCGCCACCAGCTCTCTGTAATGCCTGTTCAAAAGTACTATCTTGTTCGTAGACTTTAGCTTATTAAAATGTTGAACCTATAATAGCACTATGTTTAAAATCGTCAAGTGGAACTTCGTTTATTTCACTATTTTCTTCCTTATCCTCCTCCCCTACCTTTGTATTATCTTTATTTCCATTCTTCTTTGCTTTTTCTTCCTTTGCTTCTTTTTCTGTATCTGGAAGTTTTTGTACGCTTCTGTCTTTTTAAACTGCGAATAAACATCATTATAAGCCGCTTCAAGTTCCTTCTTTGCAGGGTCATCATCGGCTATACGTGACATATTCTGTAAGTACATATCCGCCGCCTGTTCCTTGCTTTTAGCACTTTCTAACTGTTTCTTAAATGACTCCCTCATCATCTGCACCCTTGCCGCCTTTGCATACGTTACAGGGTCGTTCATTCTTAAGTACTGTAATTCATCCGCTGACAGCTTTTTCCCACTCTCAAGCTTTTATAAAGCTTTTCAACAAATCTTTTCTTCTGTTCATCTGTCATCCCCGTTGTAGGGTCAAATATGCTGTCTACTGCCTGTTTAAGCTGCAACCCTATTGTGGCTGTATCAAATGCAGAACCTGCTGAGTTCGCATTACTGATGTTTGCTGTATCAGCACCGCCTGCTTTAGCTGTTGTATCAGTGCCATCTGCATTTGCAGTTTCTTTTGTCCTGTATTTACTAAAAGATTATTTACAGTCCTCATAGCCTTACTCTGATTTTGTATACCACTATTATAAAGGGCATTTCTGCAGCTCCCAATCGCATTATTATAAGCTTTTTCCTGTGTATTCATACATTTTCCCTTTACTGTCTGTGTCTTGTAATATTTCCCGTGTCATGTGGGTAACAAGTTAAAAATCTTATTGTACAGGCACAAGCGACCTTTTGACCCTTACATCATATATTTTATTATGGCAACTTTTAAACAGATTTCTTACAATTAATTTAAGTACATCTAAGCTGCACACTAAAATATATACAAAAGGCTGCGGAAAAACAGTTCCAATACATATCATAACTGCTCTCCGTAGCCTTATTTTTAATTTATACAGGTAATAACTTTACTGACAATTCTGCTATTAACCTGTTTACATCCTTGTGCTTTATATATCGTAAGAATACACTTTTCCTTAACCTTTATTTATAAAATATTGGTAGGGTGCTATGTGCCAGTGGCACATGTTTAGCACGGACCGAAGCGGAGCGTAGACGTGGAGTGCGCAGCACGGAACAATCCGTAGGTATCATAGTTGTGGGCTTTGACCACGACATCTTTACAAGGATGAATTATTTAATTTTCCCAGATAAAACTTACAGAATATCCGCAAGCTTCTCAAATGCATCTATATCTGTAACATAGTCACAAGCCGCTACCTCGCCAAAACCATAAGCTGCATATATAAAATCTATGCCGGCATCCTTTGCTGACTGCGCATCACCCGCGGTATCCCCGATATATACAGGATTATTAAGATTATTTCTTTCTATGAGTATCTTATTGCTGACACCCTTCGGCGCTCTGGTTCTTCCCCAGCACTCTGTATCCTCAAATATATCCGTAAAATTATGTGCTTTAAGAAATGCTTCTATATATCCGTCCTGACAGTTACTTACTATAAAAGCCTGTACTTTTTCTTTAACTGCTCAAGAGTTTCCTTAAGCTTTGGAAAAAGCACCCCACCTGTCTTTCAAGGTATCCGTTCTCAAATATGCACAACTCATCCATAAGTGCATTCCTGACTTCACTCTTTTCAAGGGAAAAGCTTCGCCGCTATATCGTACATAGGAAGCCCCATACAGCCGCCAAGCTCATCTATCGTTATAGGCTCTCTTACTATTTCCGGATGTTTATCCAGTATAATATTCCATGCCTCACATATAGGCTTTGATGAGTCCCAGAGTGTGCCATCAAGGTCAAATATAATGCTGTCGTATTTTTCTTTTATATCCATAATATTCCGTTCCTTTTCCTAATCTTATTTCGCATCTTCGCCAAGGCATCCGTCCAGTTCTGCGATTAAGCCCTCTAACTGTGGCTCGTTTGTTATATCATACACTATCATAAAGCAGTCCTTTGCGAGCCTGTACTCTTTATCCTGCAGCATAAGCTCACCAACTCTGTATATAATACCAATAGTCTTAGAGTCTGGACCCGGCTCTACGTGTTCCTTGTCAAACATTTCCTGCATCTGCTTTATAGTATATTCCTTATAACCTGCAGACTTATCTTTATCGCCTGACGAAGCAACTGCTTTCTTATCTGCTAAGTCAGATTCATTTTCAGAAGCCACTTTTTCTCCTGCTGCGGCAAGTGCATTTTTATATATTCAAGCTCTGACTCTGCATTATCAGTATGATAATATATGTTACTGTAAGTGTAGCAGGCTGCTGCCATATCTGTGTTGTATGATGACAGATAATAAAAGCCCATATTTCTATAAAACGCGCCATTGTCGCCCTTGTGCAGCAAAATCTGTATGCCTGCTTTGTCATATCAAGATATCTTGTAAGCATATTAAGGTACTTATAGCACTCAGCAAGTCCAAGATAAGAGTCCAAGTCCACAGGGTTCCAGCAAAGAGAATTCTTATAGGCATCCTCTGCTCTTTTATACTTCTTTAACTTAACACAGAGGTCTGCATAAGTTCTGTAATATTCTGCTATAGGAAGCTCCGGCATAGATATATCCGTGTCAGGCTCAAAGTAGCAGGCATATATATAATACTCCATAATGTGATTAGTACACAGCCATATCTGCCCTGTTCCTTCTGACTTTCTTACAACAAGGTCTTTATCTATCATTCCGGCTTTTCTTACACCCTTGTACTCATCCTCTATGACATCAAGCACTGCTTTTAGTATATCAGCCGCCTTGTCATAATCACCTGACTTAAACACTTCTTCATAATCGCCATACTTTGCTTTTAATTCATTAAGTTTATTGTAATCCATATTATTTGTACTATTATTTACTGTCCCTTCTTTATATTTTTAATTATCTTTATGCTCTTTCAGGATATTTATTTTCACATTTTTACTTTAGGGCACTCTATTTTGACATTTTCATCCTTTGCCTGCTTACCAACAGCTGCCACATCCGATGGCTTCTTTCTTTCCTGATATTCGCCTGTCAGCACCGCCATACTTCTTGGTGGTATCGTTACTTTACGCGCTTCACTGTCTATGCATACACTGCCCGGTGTACTGTATGTCATTGCCGCTACCTTAAAGCCGTTATCACCCTCTATCTTTGGAAGTGCAAGCGAACAACTCTCCCAGTGCATATTGTATGCAATATATATAAGCTCTCTTGAACCTTTATCAGCATAACTCTCAGAATACATTATTCCTATCTGCCTATAATAATTGTCCATATCTGCATACCACGCATTAAGCCCGTGAAATGATACATCCGGATAGCCATATGATAAGCTGTCACCCTGTGTAAGTCTGTACTTACTGTGAAGTATTCCGTATTTCTTACGCAAATCTATAAGAAACTTTGTCCACTCATATATCTCCGTGGCATCGTTATTATTCTTCCAGTTCACCCACGATATCTCATTATCTATGCAGTACGGATTATTGTTACCCTGCTGGCTGTTGGCACACTCATCACCGGCAAGTATAAGTGGCGTACCCTGCGCCAGAATAACCATTGCAAGCGCATTTTTAATCTGTCTTATTCGTAACTGCCTTACCTTAAGCTTTCTTGTAGCTCCTCTTCACCACAGTTCCAGCTATAATTAAAGTTCTCACCATCCCTGTTATTCTCTCCGTTTAATTCATTATGCTTTCTGTCATAACTCACAAGGTCATACAGAGTGAAACCGTTATTCGTGGTGACATAGTTAATCACTGCGGCATTATCAGGATTATTTAGCTGCATTTCTGCAAATGCCCCCAGCATATTTTCATCACCCTTTAAGTAACGTCTTATTATGTTCTGGACATCATTATTGTAGCTTGCCATATGTCTGTATACACCTTTTGCACCATTCCACCTGATAGTCATAATCTTGGTGTCAGCAAGCAATGCATCTGTTGCAAGCGCATTTAACGACACATCATCACAGTATATATGTACACCATCTATATGATATTCTTTCACCCAGTATCGTACACAGTCTGTTATATATGAAACATCCACATCCTTGAAGAAAAACTCCATAACAACCTCTATTCCCTTACTGTGAAGGCACTTTACCATGTCCTTGAATTCTGTTGTGTAGTCAGTATATTGCACACCTTTGGCGCACTCGCTGTATGCCGCCTTTGGTGCGAAGTAAAAGCCTTTTGTATAGCCCCAGCAGTTTATCCTTTCATCACGTTTTAAAATGCTGTGTGCATAGCCTTTAGCCTGCATATAGTTGTATCTTGGCACTGCACTTGCAGCTGTAAACTGCATAAACCTGCCCATCTCATCATATTCGTAAGCTGGCATAAGCTCTATTGTTGTTACACCTAATTCCTTTAAGTAGTCCGCCTTTTCTGTTATTCCTGCAAACGTACCCTTAGCCTTTACCTTGGATGACTTACTCTTTGTATATCCCCTTACATTGAGCTTGTACATAATGCACTCATCATATGGAATATGAAGCGGCTCATCGCCCTCCCAGTCATAATCACTCAGCTTAACAGGGCTTAAATGCAAAACATTTTCCGCTTCCCCGCCAAAACCGCACATCCTGTAACTGCCTTTGCATATGGGTCAACTATATATTGCCCATTTTCTTTAAAGCAGTAAAGGCAGTCATCTATATTAATGTCCGACAAAACAGTGTATACACTGTTCCCATACTTTTCTTTTAACTCCAGCTCATACCTGCACTCGCTGCTGTCTTTTTCAAATATGCATACATATACCTTTATATCACTATATAGTGAAGCATTTGTGCTTGCATATGCAAAATTATATCCACCATCTACTATATTGCAGCCCTGCATACACGGATTGCCAACCTTATATTGCATAGTTATCCTCACATAATGCTTTATACATCTTAAAGACCTGTAAAGTCAAATTCAGGGATAAAGCTTTCCTTAGCTGTCCCGCCCTCCTGTATAAATGCATTGGTAACACCTATATCTATGGCATAATCAACAACCTTATCATACTCTTTTTGTAACTTTTCTGCACAATTCCTTATATGGCTTTACGTGTTCAAGCGGAGTATACTGGTTCATTATGCTTATGTATATATCATTTTATATGTATCATACAGATACTTTATAACATTTCTGGACTCTTTAGTATAACCCGGTAATATAAGATGTCTTACTATAACACCTTTCTTCATAATGCCGCTTTCCACATAACCATCCCTAACAAGTGTATCATCATCGCCATACATATCAGGAGTACCTGTCTGTCTTACCATCTCACGCAGCGCAGCCTTCGCAGTTTCAGGATAATTCCTGCATTAGAATACTTCAACGCAAGCTTACCATCTATATACTTAAAATCAGGAAGATATACATCCACAAGTCCATCCATAATCTTAAGTGTATCAACATTTTCATAGGCACTTGTATTGTATACGACAGGTATCTTAAGCCCCTGTCCTTAGCCTTTATAAGTGCCTCTGCTATCTGTCCTGCATAATGTGTAGGTGTAACAAGATTGATATTGTTAGCCTGATTATTCTGTAATCTTAACATAATATCTGCCAGTTCGTCCACTGTTATATATTTTCCAACCTTTGCGGCAGCTATCTTATAGTTCTGGCAGAACACGCATCTTAATGTACAACCGCTGAAAATACGGCTCCGCTTCCACGTTCTCCCGATATACAAGGCTCTTCCACATATGAAGTGCTGCCCTTGCCACCTTAAGCCTGTCTGTCATAAGACGGTAACCAGTCCCCGTATGCCTGTTCACATTGCATACGGGGACATAAATTACATCCGTTATTATCTGTATTTTCATTATTTCTTATCATTACAACTGTCCTTTATCATTGCTTTCAGCTTTGCAAATGCTTCCTTTATCCCGCCAACTTCATCTATAAGCCCTATCTCAACAGCATCCTGCCCTACCAGTATAGTGCCTAAGTCTTTTGTAAGCATCTGCGTGTTCATCATCATATCTTCAATGTCATCCTCATCCACATCACTGTGGTGTGCTATGAAGGAAACTATTCTTTTCTGTATTCTCTCAAAATAATCATATGTCTGCCTTGCACCGATTATATTACCATTCATTCTCACAGGATGTATAATCATCGTTGCTGTTGGCACTATAAATGAATAATCTGTGCTCACAGCAAGAGGCACAGCGATACTGTGTGAGTCCCCTATAACAAGTGACACTGTAGGCTTACTCATCGATGATATCATCTCAGCAAGAGCAAGCCCTGCACTGACATCACCACCTACAGTATTCATAAGAAAAGTACACCTGATATTTTATCATCATCCTCTATCATGGCAAGCTGTGGAAGCATATGCTCATACTTAGTTGTCTTGCTTGCCGCCGGAAGATTATCATGCCCTTCTATCTCACCAATAATCGTTATGAGCTTAATCGAACCACTACCATTATTGTTATCAAGAGTCACCTGACCGTCACACATATCTTCATTATTGTCTTTATTATTAGTGTTTTCATTGTCTGTACCGCCATTTTCATTATGCCTGTTATTATACGTGCTGTTCTGCTTATTGTCGTGATTATTCCATCCATTATTATGACAATTATTATCGTTAGTAATATCATTAGTATCTTTATTAATGTTATAATTAACGTCATTATTAATCATGCCATTAATATTATCATAAATGTTGTTGTCATCCCCGGCATTATTTTTCATAATATTACGCATATTGTTCTCCTAATTATAATTCTGACTTAATAATATTATAAGATATTGGGGTCAAATGCCACGACTTTTACACCCACTTATGAACAAGCTCATGTGGGATTAGACCTTTTGACCCTGACATCATTATAATCTGCCAATATGCATAAAATTATTCATATAATCATTATTACTATCCGGAATGATAAAATCAGCGTTAATGCGTTAATATTACATCCACTTAAAAATATTTCCTTACCTTATAATTATCTGGAACCTGTCAATAGGAACTCCGTACACTCCTGCGTATCCGTCCTGACCGTTATCTGTGCCGTCATCTGTCTGGTAAGAATAATAATTCCGCCACTTAGGACTGACCCTGTAATATGCATACTTATAGCCTCCGTCAACAAGCGTTGCATATGGTGTGGCTTCATTGTACAACAGTGAATCAGGCGTGTAATAATACACTTCAACCGCCTCAACATTTCCACCATTACCAGCATAGCCATTGTAAAGTCTGATATATCTGAATTCCTGCTGTCAACATAGTCAAGCCATCTTCCACCAGAATATACCCTGTATACAGCATACCCCTTATCTGTAGCCAGAGTTATTCCTGTTATGGCTCTTCCCTGTATTCCGGCATAATCCTCATCATTAACAACCTCAGGAAGCCAGTAGCCGCCTGATATCTGCGCACGGTAGGTTACATTTACACTGGTATTTACCTTTGCATCCACTTCTATCTCAGATTTATCATAAGGCGATGTGTAATCTGCATAGAATATATTACCATCAAATTCATGGTCATCTATCTTATAAGCTCCAAACTGCCACATCATGCAGTCCATGCCTGGCTCTTGTATACCCCAGTGTGCAAGCCACATATTAAAACCTTCGGTCGCTGTCAGCCTGTCAAGCTCTAATACATATTTGTAGTAATTATAATTAGCATATACACCAGTGGTATAACCACGCGAATACATTTCGCTGACAAACCTTATGCAGAAGTCTGTAAGCATACTTCCTTCTTTATATACATCTATTCAGCATCCTCCATATCAAACCACACACCACGCACAGGATTGCGCCCTGTATCATACGCAGTGTGTGTTCTATCTCCGACTCAACATCCTGCATGTTAAGTGCGTAACTGTATATATATACTCCATATGGTATACCAAGTCTTTCACATGCATCCATGTTGCGGATTGCCTGTTTGTCATCCTGACTTACATAGTCACTTCCGTAACCTATTCGTATAATAACACCCTCAATGTGTTCATCAACACTGTTCAGTCTATAAGTCCGTCATGGCTGCTTACATCTATAACAACAGCCATAGCCGTAATATTCATCATAACAGCCATTATCATACTAAGTATGAGTGAAAATGTCATTTTAATAATGACTTCATCCTCATTTTCTTCATAACCTCTGATACCCCTTTCCATAATAGCTGATATATGCATACTTCTGTATGGATCTGCATATATTCATAATTTATATTATTCTGAAAGGAATGTATCCGTTACTCCTCAGCCATCTGTACATCAGCATCTTTAATCCTCTATCCGGCACTGCCTGGCACATACATTACAGAAAATGCAGACTCCAAGATATTTCAGTCTTCTATTCGGCACTGCTCAGTATTTACACATATATCAAGCAGCCGTCTGAATATATCTTCGTTATTAAGCACGATTATGCATAGCTGGTCTCTTGCTCTTGTAACTACCTGATAGAAATACTTCTCAAGTATATCATCGTTATCACCGTCATAGTCAGCACATAATTCCCCATATTCATTGTACTTAAACTTACTGTCTATTACCGTAAGTACCTTATCGAATTCCTTGCCTATAACCTTATAGGTGTTAAACTTTCTGCTCTTATATCTGTTATTAACATTTCTGTAAGACTTCTCATAATCTATGTATATATACTGCTTCGCCTTGTAGTATGCCTTAAGTCTCTTAAATTCATTGATACTGTTTGCATAGCATATCGTTACACAGTCATACTTATAGCCTCTTGCCCGTTTATTGAGTTCAAACATATTTCTTATAAATGCAGACAGCTCCGGATTAGTTCTTATTCTGTCTGAAAGAAAATAATTCTCATCCGCAAGTTCTTCTATCCTTTTATCCATCGCACGCTGCTGCTCGTGTCTTGAAAGCACCTGCTCACAGTCATAAAACATAACGACTTTCGGGTATTTCTTACTGAACTCCTGCTGTCATCACTCGCAGCATTCATACTTCCAACTTTATTACTACCACTTAAACTGCCCAAACTCCCAGCTTCATTATCACTCCCACACCGCCTGAACTTCCAGCTTCGTTATTACTACACGCACTGTCTGAATTTCCAGTTTCATTATTACTACTCGTCGATGACAAACTTCTGCCACAGTCGTATGCACTGTCTACAATCCACTCAAACTGGTCATCATGCAGCCTCTGTGTCTCATCAACAAGTATATAGTCATACCCATTTAACATCGCACCGTCTGTCAAGTCCCTTGATGTTATTATATCTGTAGATGGAATAGCCTTTTCAAGAATATCTATATTAGGTGTACGCCTTCCAAAATGTATAACACACTTTCCTGCATCCACTGGCAGCTTTCTTACTGTGTCATAAAGCAGCAGTGTTTTTCCTGTTCCTGCCTCACCTTTGACAGAATAGTACCGCTTATCATCATCCTTTAGCAGTCCTGATAAAAGCTTTCTGCTCATAGCCTCCTGCTGGTTAGTAAGAAAATACTGGTGTCTTGCAAATCTTTCCGGTGAATTGACCGGTGATATAAGATAATCCTTAGCTTTAAAAGGCTTTCTATGTTATTCTTCATACATTTCTTAAACCTTTTCATATCAGCAACCACACTCACAAATTCCGACTGTATAAGCCTGTTATTATCATCAAGCCTGTATACAGTATTCGTATTAAGAATGTATGTATATGATATGACATTTGTCGTCACAGGACTAAGATAATACCTGTTTCTTACAAGCTGTTGCTTAATCCTCTCCTCACCTACGTCCTCACTTTTCAGTTCTATATTCAGTATCAGCTTCCTGTTAGCAGCCACCTTTAACAGGTCAAACTCCTTGCTGATATGCGCAATAGTATAAGAATAAAAAGTCATCAAGATCTGCTAACTGTGCCCTGCCTTAATAAGCTTTGTAACAAGCTGCACAAGCGACTCTTTTCCCTTATCCTGGTTCTCTGGAAATCTTTTCTTGCAGATATTATGTACTCATACTCCGCAAAACTGTCATTATCCTCAACTCGTGTTAATGTATACAGATTAATCGACTTCACTCGTTCCTTATCCGGACATTTCATATACAAAAGACCTGTTGTCACATAAAAATATGATATTAGTGTCAACAGTTCATAAATCTTATCGTGCAGGCATGCACGAACGACTTTTAACCCTTATATCATTATATGTTCACAACAAGTCTTATTGCAATATATTATTGTCTTTTAATTAAGCTCTGTAGCCGTGTGGATTGTGGCTCTGCCAGTTCAAGAGTCCCTGCACATATCTTCAAGACTCTTAGCTGCATCCCAGCCAAGAACTTCCTTAGCCTTAGTGGCATCTGCCCATGAGTCAGGAAGGTCACCCGGACGTCTGTCGCCTATCTTATAGTTCAGCTTTACTCCTGTTGAGCTTTCAAATGCATGTACAATCTCAAGCACGCTGTATGGTGTTCCTGTTCCAAGGTTGAATATCTCAACACCCTTATGTGTATCTGCATACTCAACTGCCTTTACATGTCCACATGCAAGGTCTACTACATGTATATAATCTCTTCTGCAAGTTCCGTCTGGTGTTGGATAATCTCCGCCAAATATAGTAAGCTGCTCTCTCACGCCTGCTGCAACCTGTGATACATATGGCATAAGGTTATTAGGGATACCCTGTGGGTCCTCACCTATCTTACCTGATGAATGTGCTCCTATTGGGTTAAAGTAACGTAAAAGTACTACTGTGAGCTCTGGGTCAGCCTTTGCACAGTCTGTAAGTATCTGCTCCATCATAGACTTAGTCCAGCCGTATGGATTAGAACACTCACCCTTTGGCATAGTCTCTACATAAGGTGGCTTCTGGTCACCATATACTGTTGCAGAAGATGAGAATACTATCTTAGTAACTCCGGCTTCTTTCATACACTCTATAAGTGAAAGTGTTGTATCAATGTTGTTGCGGTAATACTTTGCTGGAAGACGTGTTGACTCTCCAACTGCCTTAAGTCCTGCAAAATGTATAACGCAGTCTATATGATTTTCATTAAATATCTTACGAAGCGCATCTTTATCCTTAACATCAGCCTCATAAGACACTATGCTTTTTCCTGTTATTTCTTCGACTCTCTTAATAGACTCCGGACAACTGTTACTGTAATCATCAACAATAACAACCTCATGTCCTGCATTTATAAGCTCTACCGCTGTGTGTGAGCCGATGTAACCAGCTCCGCCTGCTAATAAAACAACCATAATTTATCCGTATATTTATGTAATATATTGTATACAATTAAACATTAATGATGTATCAGGATTGCTACATCGACTTGCAATTAACGCAATCCTTAAACACCTCAGACTCCCATAAATAATGTATTCACGGCATTTTAAAATTCAATTCCATTAACCTTAAGAAGCTCTCTTGCGCTCTCAAGTGAGTCCTTACCTGTCTTATTCTTTATAGGTGCGAATTCATAGCTTCTTTCCACTTCATATGGTACACAGTTGTCCATCATTTCTACCATATCAAGTACAAGTGTCTCAAACTTATATCCGTTAGGACTTTCTGGCTTGATGTAATTATCATTCTCATCGATATATGGTATCTTCTTCTCAACAATATGAAGTGGAAGGCTTGTGTTAGATATCTCAACAAGCTTCTTAAAGCTGAAAAGATAGTTAAGTATAACACCAAAGCCATATGTAAGCTCGCCATCTTCTCTTCTTAAGTTAGCAAGCTCTTCTGACATCTCATAATACTCAATGATAGATGGATGTCCGTTTACCCTGCACATAACGCCAACCTTTTCTTCTGGTTCGCACTTTCTTACAACCTTTGAACCACACTCAGCTCCTGCAAGCATAGTTGCTCCTATGAAAGCCGGGTCAGCAATTCTTTGTAAGATATTGTCAACTGCAAATACATTTACATATTCAACGCCCTTTTCTTCCATATCCTTATCAAGACCTGCTGCCATTAATGATAAGAACCAGCCGCCGTTACCGTTTGGTGACATAGCAAGGCTGTCTGTGCTCTCCATATACAACTTTCCATTGTAATCAACAGATGGAACCATGCTCTGGATGAAGAACTTAACATAATCCTTATCATATCCAAAGTAGTTATGCTCCTCAAAGAAAGCAACTGTATCCTCATTATTCTTGTCGCTTGTCATAATATAAAGCGGTACATAAGCTCCTGTCATATCAACAACATCTAAAAGATTTCTTATAAGCTGTCCAAAAGGAAAAGGTCTTTATTGACACCGACATTAAGTGTTCCCTTTGGCTTATCAAGACCTAATCTTGTTCCCTGTCCACCTGCAAGAAGCACTGCTGCCACCTTACCATTCTTTATAGCCTCTACACCCTTTGCAGTATACTTTTCCTTGTTAGCCTTTATATCTTTAATCTCTACTGCCTCTAATGGCTCAATCTTCTTATCCTCGCTGCTGCTGTCTGACTTGTCATTAATACTCTCTACTACCTTCCAGTCAATCATGGCAACCTGCGATATAAGCTTCTTAGCTGCATCATCTTCCAAAGCCTCTAATCTCTTAATAACATGCTCCTGATTATGTTCCTTTAAAATACTTATTGCTTCCTGCTTATTCATATTTTTCTCCTAATAGGTTATTTCGTTGCTACATTATACACCTTTTTATGTAATAACAATCACATTCATAGTAATCATCTATGATAATCACCCGTCATATCAACAATAGCTTCCATGGCATATAAATATCCCTTAAGTCCAAGTCCAACAACCTGTCCGTTGCATACAGGAACTGTCACTGATGTGTGTCTGAACTCTTCTCTTGTATGTACATTAGATATATGAACCTCAATCTTAGGAATTGCTGCCACAGATGCAAGAGCATCTCTTACTGCATAGCTGTAATGAGTAAACGCTCCCGGATTAATAACTATTCCATCAACATCATTATAGTATCTTATCCTGAATCTTATCAATTATAGCACCTTCATGATTGCTCTGGAACACCTCCGCCTCTACGCCAAGCTCTTTTGCCTTATCCTCTATCATCTTAACTAATGTTTCATAATTGTCTGTTCCATAGATACCCTTTTCTCTTATTCCAAGAAAATTAATGTTAGGTCCATTTATAACTAAAAGCTTCATATCTTTAATTCTCCAGTTCTTATTAATATATTTTTATACAAATGGCTTATCTGCCGCTTACTTTCTGTTCTTAATTATCTCTTCATACATATGTTCAAATGCCTTATTTTCCGTATCAATAATGATGTCGGCAGCTTCTATATATATATCTTCTCTGCTGCATAAGTGTATGTATCTTATCCTTGAGATTACCACCCTTAAGAAGTGGTCTTGTCGTATCTTTTCGCAGTCTTCTGCACAACTCGTCCTCAGATGCCTTAAGATAAACAACCGTTCCTACCTGCTTAAGCAGCTCTCTGTTGACTTTTCTTAATGGAAGTCCGCCGCCAACCGACAGAACGCTTTTCTTAAGTGAGCATGCGAATTCTCTTACTGTGTCAGTTTCCATATCACGGAACGCTTCTTCGCCCTTAGCTGCAAATATATCGTTAATCGTTGTATGCTCTTTCTGTTCAATATATTCATCTGTATCGCAGAAATTATATCCGTGCTTTCTTGATATCCACCTGCCAAATGTAGTCTTACCGCTTCCCATAAATCCTATGAGAACAATATTATCATTCAATTCCAAGTTCCTCTTTCATTCTGTTATATACAATTTCTGCCTCTTCCTTAGACACATTTGTATCATTCCAGAGCTCATATGCGGCAACCCCTGATATAAAAGCATCTTAAGTCCATTGTAAGCCGGCTTTCCAGCTTTCCTGCACTTCTCCATAAACTTGGTTGTTGACGGATTATAGATTATGTCAACTCCTGCTCCTACAAGCTTATAGAACTCTTCATCTTCGATAGCTGTGTCGCCTACATTAGGATAAAGTCCGACACTTGTTGTCTGGATAACGATATATCCGCTTCCTGTAAGTGACTTATATCCATCCATATGCATAGGAATAACGCACTGTTTATTAAAGTAACCATTGACCGCTTCTGCGATATTCTCGGCTTTTCTATTGTTCTGTTTAACATATATACTTTATTGGCACCACTCTGTGCACATAAAGAAGCTATCGCCCTTGCCGCACCGCCTGCGCCAAGTATTATACAGTTATTACCACAAAGACTTATACTCTCATCCTCAAGTTCTCTTTTAAGTCCAAGTATATCAGTGTTATAGCCTTTATAACCGCCATCTTTTCTTACAAGTGTATTGACTGCACCAATAGCCTTTGCAAGAGGGTCGATATCGACAAGTACATCCATCACGCTCTGTTTATGTGGCACTGTTACGTTGAGTCCTAATATATCAAGTGCATATGCGCCCTCAACTGCCTTTGCAACATCTTCCTTATCAACCTTGAATGTTGTATACACCATATTAGTCTTTGTAATATCTGCCAATGTATTATGTATGACTGGTGATATAGAATGTCCTACCGGATTACCTATAAGGCCACACACTCTTGTAGTTCCTTTAATATCCATAACTGTACTTCCTTATTAAATTTATTATATCTGATAATGTTATTATAATTCTTATACTAGCAAAGCCCTGCTATATACTGAAAATGCTTTGTAACATTTTGATAATAATCAGATTTTATCTCTTTACTTTTATATACTTGTGCTTCTGCCTTTTATAGAAAAATAACACTATCCACTCAAGCCTGCGCTTTAAGATTATCTGGATTTCCTCGTGCTTATCTATAGGCTTAACAAGTATCGACATTATTCCAGCCCTGTTTGCGCCCACGTCTGTAAAAGCTGGTCGCCAACAAAGTATGTGTTATCCGTATCAGTATTCATATATTCCATCGCCTTTATATAATTCTTAGGTGATGGCTTGTCAGCCTTGCACATACTTTGAACCGACCTCGTTAGCAAGCGGCTTAACCCTGTGTTCCTTATTATTCGATATAATACATGTATCATATCCTATCTTTCTTAACTCACTAAAAGTTCCTTTGCCCTCGGTGTTACAGGCGCTCCGTGCTCTACCAAAGTATTATCCACGTCAAATATAATGCCTCTGTAGCCTTTATCATACAGCCCCTTATAATCAATATCATAAGCGGAGTCTATGTACATATCAGGGTAAAATCTTTTAAACATCAACAATTATTCCTTCCTGTTCAGTATTTTTTAATTTCATCCATAAATGTATTAACATCCTTGAATTCTCTGTATACCGAAGCAAATCTTACATATGCCACTTCATCAACATTCTTTAGCTTATCCATAACTATAGAACCTATTGTTGTTGTCGGAATTTCTCTTTCTCCCATATTGAATATCTGGCTTTCAATATCATCTACCATCCCATTTATCTGTGCCATTGATACTGGTCTTTTATGACACGACCTCACAATGCCAGCTACTATCTTTTCTCTGTCATAGGGTTCTCTGTTATTATCCTTCTTAACCACAATAAGCGGAAGTGTTTCTATTTTTCATATGTTGTAAATCTGTTTCCACATTCATCACACTGTCTTCTTCTTCTGATAGAACAGTCATCCGTTGGTCTTGAATCGATAACTCTTGTATTCTCTTTTCCGCAATAAGGACATTTCACAGCAGCACCCTCCTTAGCAAGCAACCTTCATAACATCTCGTACTATACATATGAACTTCATTATATCCATAATACATTTTAATCGTTAACCATATGTATACAATTAAAGTAATTATATCCCAGCAGGCGGATTATGTCAAAATATATATAATGATGTCACAATATTTATCAGAAGGTTATAAATCCCATGCCATAAAAATAAGAATAAGATACGGACGGATATATAAATGACTAGAATAAAAGCAGACTTACATCATATTTCCACACTTTTACAATAAATATGAAAATATGAAAGTAAGCCTGCTATTAAACATATTATATACAATTATAAATCTGCTAACTATTTAATTCATTATAAAATAATATATGGATATAAACTATTTCTGCCCACATTATAACTATAGTCCCAATTTCTTTTATTATGTGCCCAGATACTTTTCATATTTTAAGCGCACACTTTTCAAGCCTGCTCACCTGCGCCTGCGATATTCCTATTTCACCAGCTATTTCCATCTGTGTCTTATATTCATAAAACGCATTTTTATAATCTGCTGTTCCCTGCCTTCAAGCTTCTTATAAGCATCATCTAATGCAAGGTGTGTGACCCAGTTGTCCTCGCCGTCCTTGACATCTTTTATCTGGTCTATAACATAAAGTGTGTCCTGTCCTTCGTTAAACACCGGCTCATATAAAGACACTGTGGGCGATACCGCCTCAAGCGCTATGACTATCTCTTCTTTTGATACGCCTATCTCACCTGCTATCTCTGATATAGTCGGCTCCTTCTGCTTCTTCTTTAATAGCTGCTCCTTTGTGTATATGGCTTTATATGCCATATCCTTAAGGCTTCTGCTGACCCTTATTGCACTGTTGTCGCGCAGGTACCTTTTATCTCTCCTATAATCATTGGAACTGCATATGTCGAAAACTGCACTCCTGTCCTAAGTCAAAGTTGTCTATAGCTTTTATTAATCCGATACATCCTATCTGGAACAAGTCATCCATATTCTCATTACTGTTGGAAAATCTGCCAACTATGCTTAACACAAGTCGCAGATTGCCCTTTATGAATTCCTCCCTTGCCTCTGTGTCGCCTTCTTTAACCTTTACAAGAAGTTCTCTTTTATCTTTGACACTAAGCAGTGGCAAATCTTTAGTATTCACTCCACATATGGTAACTCTTACACCTGCCATTATCATTATCCTAAAGACTTTGCGAACATTTATCCTTAGTTAAAATGTATGACCACAGTCCACTTTCGTGTTCGCTTATAGTAGAATGATTACCATATCGGACTTATTTTATACGATGAGTTATGTCAAATCTCTTAATTCACTCAAAAACTTATCTTCTATTATTTTCCTTATACATGCGGCATCCTGACAGCCTGCTTTGGCGTAGCTTATAAAGCCGCCAGCCATATGCTCATGGCCGCCGCCATTGCCAATATCCTTTAAAGCGCGGTTAGATATGCGGCCTGCATCATACACTCCGCCGCTTCTTATAGAGAGCTTGACATCCTTTGCTGAATATGCCACAGCAAAGTCAATTCCATCAAGTGACATTATAAAGTCACATATTGAGGCTATAAGCGACTCCTGACAGTTATCACCTGTGCTTGCAAAACATGCATCGCCATGTACGTCTACATTGGCAATAGCATAAGCATAAGCCTTAAGGTCATCATACTGCCTTACACTTGTATCAAGCTTGTTAAGTACCTTATGGTCTGCCATATTGTAAAGCTTATAAAACATATCCAAATCAAGCTGTGTCACACCTCTTTTCATATCAGCAGTGTCAACTTTTATGCCATATAAAAGTGCTGTTGCCATATGCATATCTATGTTGACATGATTTTCAATATAATATGAGGCTATTATTGAAGCACACGCACCAACCTCCGGTCTTATATCTTCGAAAACATATTTATTAGTATTGTATACAGGATGATGGTCTATGCATATAGTCTTATCAGAATGTGTATCGACTATATTGGCATTACCCTTCTGTGCATCAACTATGATAACTTCCCTTTCTTTATCCAGCTCCTCAGCACATTTTATCTCAAGGATATCTATATTAAGAAGTGACACCATCTTGGCTGTCACTGTCTTTCTATACTTCCCTTGTACACTATTTCTGCTGTAATACCCTCTGCTTCAAGCAGCTTTTCATTCCATATGCACTTGCAATAGCATCCGGATCTGGGAAATTATGCATCTGCACATAAACGCTCTTTCCTTTGATATATGATAATATCTCCTCTAACTTTGTCATATAACTTCCTCTTTTAATGTAATAATAGGCATGTCAGTCATAAACTTTATCACTACACTGATGTATCAGAATTATTTTACTAAAATGCAGTCAAATAATCTTTGAATACTATATAACAGTATAACTCTTATTTATATATTTTCAATGTGTAATTGTTCCCACTTATGATATTGTGATTTGATTTTATTGTTTGGCAATATATATTTACAGTTATAAATCAGCCGATTTAAAATATTATACAATCATATCTGCCCTTGAAATATATATTTCACATAATCCATTGAAATGTACCCGCCACATTGTATGACACATTTTAAAAATATATGCATAAATTATAGTAATCTCTTATATGTCGGAGCAATCTTGGATAACATCTGCAATATTACTGCCGATAATATGTCCACAAATGTACCCGAACCGCTTCTCTCACTTAAGGATATCACATACGCTTACAACACTCCAAAAGATGAAATACCTGCTCTGGATGGAATATGTCTGGATATTGCACCCGGCTCTTTTACATCTATCGTAGGACCTTCAGGGTGCGGCAAGTCAACTCTTTTATCTATAATATGTGACCTTATTAAACCTGATAGCGGAAGTATTGTATCCCGTGTATACAATACTGACAATGACTCTTATATACGTCATATCGGCTTTATGCCACAGAAAGACACTCTGTTTGAATGGCGTACCATATATGCCAATGTCACACTTGGTCTTGAGATTAATCACTTAAAGGATGCCAAACATCTCGCAAATGTTGATGCCATGCTTAAAGAATACGGATTATATCAGTTCAGGCACGTTCATCCAAGTGAATTATCCGGTGGTATGCGGCAGCGCAGCTCTTATCAGGACACTTGCACTAAACCCTGATATACTGCTGCTTGATGAACCATTTTCTGCTCTTGACTATCAGACACGTCTTGAAGTTGCCGATGATATTGGGGCATAATCAAAGAACAGAAAAGACTGCACTTCTTGTAACCCACGATATATCTGGAAGCCATATCTATGGGTGATTCTGGTTGTTATTCTTTCCCATCGTCCGGCAAAGATTAAGAAAATCATAGATATACATTTTTCTATTAAAACAGGACTCCTTTCACTTCACGTCAGGCTCCTGAATTTGCAGGTTATTTTAATGAGATATGGGATAAATTCAATGATGAAAATATATTCTTCCACCGCTGTAAGTACAAAGAAGCACTTATCTTAACAAGCTTAAGCGCTACCATATTATTGTAACTATTGTACGTTTCCTTATTCTTACAGGCTTTATCGCTGCATGGGAAATATCAACAAGAACAGGAGTTGTCAATCCATTTATATTCAGTTCTCCTTCAAGAATTCTTAGTACATTTATATCTATGGCTAAAGATGGCAGTATATTTATGCATATATGGACTACTCTTTTGAAACCTTTCTGTCGTTCTTTCTGATAATCGCCGTTGGACTTGGTATGGCTGTACTCCTATGGCTGTGGCGCGGACTGTCTGACTGTCTTGAGCCTTATCTTATCGTGCTTAACAGTCTTCCAAAGTCAGCCCTTGCCCCTATGATTATCGTATGGCTTGGCAATAATATGAAAGCTATCATCATAACTGCAATATCGGTTGCGATATTTGGTATGATAATTAACATATATACCGGTTTCCTTGAAATTGACAAGGAAAAGATTACTCTTATTAAAACGCTTGGCGGAACTAAACGCGATATTCTCACAAAGCTCATTCTGCCCGGCTCTAAGAAAATTATCATAAGTAACACAAAGGTCAATATCGGTCTGTGCCTTGTCGGTGTTATCATCGGAGAATTCCTCGCCGCTAATAAAGGACTTGGCTACCTTATCATATACGGCTCACAGGTATTCAAGATGACTTATGTATCTATGAGTATTGTGATACTCTGTATTATATCTACTGTATTATTTAAGATTGTTGACCTTCTTGAAAATTTAATTTCGCGATAATAAAATGGCAATTAATTATGTATATAAACTGGCAGCAGAATTCTCTCAGACAGTTATCGGTATTAAAAATTCCCTTAAGCAGACTATGAATATTGTTCTTGTCTGTTTAAGGAAATTGTTATATTCTTATACTATATTTATGCTATATTACATTGCCAATGCACGGCTCTTCCAAGAGTCTGACACCTTTAGAACACTACCTGTCCATTTACAACATTCCATGTTCCATATTCATTACTTGCTGTACCAGTATAATTCCAATCCAATACACCATTGCTGATATAGAACCAGCCATACTCATTATTAGCAAGTCCTGTATAGCTCCAGTCAAGTACTCCATCTGCTACATAAAACCAGCCATATTCGTTATTCGCAAAGCCTGTGTAGCTCCAGTCAAGTACTCCGCCTGTCACATAAAACCAGCCATATTCGTTATCTGCAAGGCCTGTATAGCTCCAGTCAAGTACTCCACCTTTTACATAGAACCAGCCATATTCGTTATCTGCAAGTCCTGTATAGCTCCAGTCAAGCACCCCGCCTGTCACATAGAACCAGCCATATTCATTACTTGCAAGACCTGTATAACTCCAGTCGATTGCTCCATCTGATACATAGAACCAGCCATATTCATTGCTGGCAAGTCCTGTATAATCATTCTCTACCACTCCATCCTTGTAATAATACCAGTTACCTGCATCATCCATATATAAGCCATTCTTGGCACTGTCAGATGTTGATGGAATAGAGACTGTCTCCTCATAACCACATACATTACACTTATGTGCCTTTTGCCCTCATAATATTCTGTAGGCTCCCACACAATATACCATTCTCCATACTGGTGCTTTAATGTTGTATATGTATCACCAGCTTTTATAACATCGCTTTCCTGACCTGTTGTTAACGATACAAATTTTCTGTTACATACAACAGTACTGTTTCTACATTCCATCTTTACGTCTACATTTGATTTATTAACAGCCTTATCTATTCCGTCTGTTTCAAATTTGCAATCTGCTTCAATGACTGTTGATGGAATTATCAGTTCTTTAAGATTGGCAAATTCATAAGAAGCTTCATCCATAAAGCCACTGTATAAATAAGCTGTTTCCCTTAACTGTGCAGATGACGTTACTCTTAAGCCTTCATTAAGCACTATCTTTTCAAGATATTTATTACTGATATTATATCCACCTATAAGTTCCAGTTTATCTGGTGCTATGTACTCCTTATCTGTCTTTCCAGATGGATAATATATTAAAACATAATTCCCTTCAGTCATTGTATACATATTATTTGCAGTATATGCAAGCTCATTTTCCCTGTTTATAGAATAAAGCACACCATCTATTGATATCAAATCAGTTCTTTCAGGGTTAACATTAACTTCTTTAAGACTATTGCAATACTTAAATGCTATAGGTGAGACTGATAAAAATGGAATTGATGCATCACTTGCTTTATCAATATATACACTTTCGAGTGCTTCATCATATGAAAACGCATCAAATTCAACCACTCTCATACTACCCGGAATATATACATTCTTAATAGAAGCGCAGCTCTGGAATGCGCCCTGTGATATTCTTTTAACATTTCCAAGATTAATATCTGTAAGATTTGGAGATGACCAGAAGGCAAATGTACCTATTGTCTCTAATGTATTACCACAGTCAACACTTACAAGATTACTTAAATCATCAAAAATATCTTTACCTATATATGTAATTCCATCCTTAATTACTACACTTTTAATGTACTTTCTATATTCTTTCCATGGTTTATCAATAAGAGTATCCTGACCATTGATTGTTTCTCTGTAATCCTTTGTTCTTCCTGTACCATCAAGTGTCAGACAACCTTCATCATCAAGTGTCCATGTAATATTGCTGCCATCATCTGCCCGCAGCTGCCACTCTGGACAATAACCGCCGCACTGACTTTCTGTGTTCTGACACAGAACAGCATTACAACTGCCAGAACCGGCAATACCACATGTATAAGCTTTTCATTAAAAGGCCCTCAATTATGTAAATATTTTATTATTTTATATTAACATATTTTATCTTTTAATTCAAAATATTTCCTTAGTTACCTTTGAAACAATTCTTATTACACCAGATATTTTTTACCATTAACTTGAAATTGCTGTATTAATCAAAAATACTTAATGAAAAACATCAAAAATAATAGTATAATAATCAGGGCAATTAAGTTCAGACCTTCTGGACACATTATTAAAGATTGGAGATACTATATGATTTCACTTAGAATAAAAACACTAAAACATTTATGTCGCACCTGCTTGTAAAGGATACCTTCGATAACTTTCTTTATCAGAGGCAGATATAAAGACCTCGTGCTCTCACTCTATAGACGGGCAGATTAACCGTGCATTTTACTCAGATGAGGAGTGGAAACTCTTGAAGGTGATGCCCGAAGATATGAGCTGTGGCTTAATCAGAAGCCTTCTGTTTCAGTCTTATCAAAGGAAGCAAAGTGCCTTCATCAATGAAGATTGTTATGCTTATGTCCACTAAGGATACCGAAGCACTTCTTAGCCAGATTGAAGCCGGATTATCAACTGATAACATCAATGGACTTTTATTAATATCAGGTATCAGGAGGACATGCCGACATCATTACAGGAACCTCACTCAACATATTCAGCCTTGATAAGACACTTGATACGGCATTTGACTCTTACATAAAGAAATTCTTAGCTGATAAGGGGCTTGATTTCGAGGAAACTGAGTAATGCTCTTTGCCCCTGACGTTTTTATATTTATTTAATAATTTCTGAAAGCCTTGATTTTACTGGGTTTGGTTTATTTTTATTAGCACTCACTACATTTGAGTGCTAATTTTCTCTTGACTTCCACCAGACAGAATATTAAACTACATATTATGAAATTGCTTAAATGCAATAACAACCACTGCGGCAGTTTATGATGTTCATACTCATACCCAGCCACAGTATATAAATATAAACTTAAGCGTAATATCACGCAGATTGGAGAGATTAATTATGGCTAATACATGGTAGTTTATCAATTAACAGTGACAATATATTTCCTATTATAAAGAAATGGTTATATTCTGACCACGACATTTTTACAGAGAACTTATATCAAACGGCTGCGATGCCATCACTAAGTTAAAAAGCTTGATATGATTGGCGAATATGAAGCACCTGACGATATTGAATATAAGATAGATGTTAAAGTAAGTGCTAACAATAAAACTATTAAGATTACCGATAATGGTATCGGTATGACTGACGAGGAAGTTGAACAGCACATTAACCAGATAGCTTTTCTGGTGCTGAAGCTTTCCTTGAGAAGTATAAGGATAAGGCTAACGATGACCAGATGATCGGCCACTTCGGTCTTGGTTTCTACTCAGCATTTATGGTAGCTGACAAGGTTACTATTGATACTCTTTCTTTCAAGGAAGGCGCTAAGGCTGTTCACTGGGAATGTGACGGCGGTACAGAATATGATATGACTGACGGTACAGCTGCAACACCGGGTACTACTATCACTCTTTACTTAAATGAAGACAGCTATGAATTTGCAAATGAATACAAGGCACGTGAAGTTGTTGAGAAGTACTGCTCATTTATGCCTGTACCTATCTTCTTAACTAACGAGGATGCTGGTGAATTAACAGAGGAAATCCCAGAAGAAGAAGTTACTGAGAAAGATACTGTACTTGATACATTTATAAAGGACGCTGTTACTGAGGAAGTTGAAAAGGAAGACGGAACTAAGGAAACAGTTGAGAAGGTTCCAGCCAAGAAGATGGCTAAGATTGTAAAAAGACCTGTTGCAATCAATGATATCCACCCACTGTGGACAAAGCATCCTAATGAATGTACAGATGATGAATACAAGGAATTCTACCGCAAGGTATTTAACGACTACAAAGAACCATTATTCTGGATCCACCTGAACATGGATTACCCATTTAACTTAAAAGGAATCCTGTACTTCCCGCAGATCAATACAGAATATGATTCTATCGAAGGAACGATCAAACTGTACAACAATCAGGTATTCGTTGCTGATAACATAAAGGAGGTTATTCCTGAATTCCTTCTTCTACTAAAGGGTGTTATCGACTGCCCAGACCTTCCTCTTAATGTATCACGTTCAGCACTCCAGAACGATGGTTTTGTTAAGAAGATATCTGACTACATCACTAAAAGGTTGCTGACAAGCTGAATGGAATGTTCAAGACAGACCGTGAATCTTATGAAAAATATTGGGATGATATCAGTCCATTCATCAAGTTCGGCTGCCTGAAGGATGAGAAGTTCTCTGAAAAGATAAACGATTATATTATCTTCAAAACCTTGAGGGTAAGTATGTAACTCTTAAGGATTACCTTGAAGCTAACAAGGAAAAGCATGAAAATACTGTATTCTATGTTACTGATGAGAAGGAACAGAGCCAGTATATCAATATGTTTAAGAAAGAAAACATGGATGCTATCATTCTTACACATAACATCGACCAGCCATTCATCACTCACCTTGAGGGCAAGAATGAAGGTCTTAAGTTTGCAAGAATTGATACTGACCTTTCTGATATATTCAAGGAAGAAACAAGCGAAGATGAGTTAAAAGATACAACTGAAGCTCTTACTGCTGCTTTCAAGAAGGCTCTTAACAACGATAACCTTAACATCAAGGTTGAGAAGTTAAAGGATGCTTCTGTATCTTCTATGATTACTCTTTCTGAACAGGACAGACGTATGCAGGATATGATGAAGATGTATGGTATGTCTGGCATGGACCCAGCTATGTTTGGTTCTAACGGACAGACTCTTGTACTTAATGCTAACAACGACCTTGTCAAGTATATTGTTGAGCACAAGGATGGCGAAAATACTGACATTATCTGCCAGCAGTTATATGACCTTGCACTTATAAGCCACGCTCCTCTTGCACCTGCACAGATGACAGCTTTCGTACAAAGTAATAAGATTATGGAATTACTTGCAAAATAATTAAATTTAACATATTATATAAGCATACATTAAATTGTGCTTAGTATTTCAGATAACCCCATCTGTTTTAAGCAGGCTGGGGTTATTTTAATAATTACGCACCAGAATGGGAAATATATGTCAGACAATAATAATTATTTTACACCCGATGACGATGATGAAGATTTTGGTTTTATAGATTTTGAGGACGATTATCCGGCTGATGATGACGACTATACTGATGAAAGACCGTCTTCAGGAAGCAGGCGTTTTAACACATATGATGACGATAATGACAGTAATAACAACAGTCATCATTCAGGAGCCACCCTCTTTAACACATATAATGACGATGACGATTATGACGATGATTATGATGATGAACCGGTTGACTCCTCTAAGGACTACCAGTCTTCCAAGGGCTTTTCAGCTTTTATTTTCAGAAGTGTTAAGCCTTGTCAAGATAGTAGTTATAGCCGTTGTATTTGCGCTTGTATTCACGAACTTTATTATAATAAATGCAGAAGTTCCGTCAGGTTCTATGCGTGATACAATATGGGAAGGCGACAGACTCTTCGGTTTCAGGCTTGCATATAAGTTCTCTGAGCCAAAGCGTGGCGATATTATAATATTCAAGTTTCCTGATGATGAAACACAGAATTATGTCAAGCGTGTAATCGGTCTTCCAAACGATATCGTCCAGATAAAAATGGTCGTGTATACATTAATGGTGAAGAGCTTGATGAGCCATATATCAAGGATTATATATTAGATGATGGGGAAACTTATACTTATATTGTTCCCGAAGACTCTTATTTTATGCTTGGTGACAACCGTAATAATTCAAAGACTCAAGATACTGGGTCAATACATTTGTTAAAAAGAAAAATTGTAGCCAAGGTCGTTGTCCGCTACTATAGCGGCGAAAAGTCAAAGATTGATTTTAGTCTTGTGAAATAACGAATAATATTCTAACTCCTGTTAATAATAACTAATATGCCTGTGATTTCAGGTGTACTATTTATTAACAGGAGGTTTTTATATGACAAACTTAAGCTGTAATGCATCTACTTGTACACACAATGCTGACAAATGCTGCTGTCTTAGCGGCATTGATGTAAAGGGGCTAATGCATGTACCTGCGATGAAACATGCTGTGGAAGCTTTGATAACAAAAGAAAATGGTTCCGCACGCAATGCTGCTGCCTCTCTAAGCTCAATCTTACAATACAGTGTGCTGCCCACAACTGTGTATACAATGAGGACAGTGCATGTCATGCCGACCACGTTGACATATCAGGCATAACCGCCGTAAATGCTGGTGACACCGTATGTTCTACTTTCACTGCAAAGTAGCTTCATAATATTATAATAATCTGTCTTTCTTAAGTTCTCAGGTTCAGACTACCAAGACCTTAATTCTGAACTGCAAATCTTAAAAACAGTTGCCAAACTTCCGATTTTATTATAGAATGGTAAGTAGTTATGATAATTAGGAGTATACCAAAGAATGGTAAGCGCAGGAGATTTTAAGAATGGATTAACAATTCAGATGGATAATAACATTTGGCAGATTATTGAATTCCAGCATGTTAAGCCTGGTAAGGGATCACCTTTCGTTAGAGCTAAGTTAAAGAATATCGTAAGTGGTGGTGTTGTTGAAAGTCTTTCAGACCAACAGAAAAGTTTGACCTCGCACATCGAGAAGAGAATATCAGTATCTTTACTCTGATGGAGATCTTTACAACTTTATGAATACAGAGACATATGACCAGATTGCTTTATCAGCAGAGAATGTTGGTGATTCTCTTAAGTTCGTTAAAGAGAATGAGATGGTTAAGCTTTGTTCACATGATGGTAATGTATTTGCTATCGAGCCACCTATCACAGTAGAACTTCAGATTACAGAGTCTGAACCAGGTGTTAAGGGTGATACAGCAACAGGTGCTACTAAGCCAGCTATCGTTGAGACAGGAGCTAAGATTATGGTTCCATTATTCGTTAACCAGGGCGATAAGATTAAGATTGATACTCGTACAGGTGAGTACATCTCTCGTGTTTAATCTGTATTAATTGATTGGATGAATTGAGATTTTAATAAATAATATGCAGACATATCGCTGTATATGCGTATATTATTTAAGGGCTGTCGCACTAAGTATTAGTGCACAGCTTCTTTATGCAAAAAATAACTGCCAGACCTCGAAAGAATCCGGCAGTTGGTGTAAAATTAAGTTATGCTATTAACTAAATTATTACAAAAGATTATACGAAAATTCAGACGGATATCAACTTAAACTTCCGTTAAATCTTGAAACAATCATTCCGGATAATGATTCTGTTCGATTACTAAGTCAGTTTGTGGAGGCTATGGATTTGACTGACCTATATTCTACTTATGAAAGAATAAATTCTGTATCGCCCAGAACACTTTTGAAGATTGTGCTCTATTCTTACATGAACGGGGATTACTCATCTCGTTCCATGGAACTAAATTGTAAAAGAGATATCAATTTTATGTTTCTTCTAGAAGGTTCCCCAGCTCCTGATCATGCAACATTTGCAAGGTTCAGAAGTATCCATTTTGCTCCCTGTTCTAAACGTATCCTTGCAGAAATGTCTAATGCATTGTTTGATATGGGAGAAATTTCCGGAGAGACCATTTTATTGATGGTACAAAATTGAAGCCAGTGCCAATAAATATACTTTCGTCTGGAAGAAGACAGTAACAAAACCAGGCAAAACTTTTGCAGAAACTTGCCGATTTTGTAGCTGAGTGTGAGTTGCTTTATGATATAAAATCGTTTATGGAAATACGATAAAAATGAAGCATGTAAAGAAGCTCCGCAAAAACTGTATGCATTAAAAAGAAACTGAAAATATAGTGTTTGTGCATGGGATTGGGAAAAGAAAACTCCGCTTCAAAAGAGTATTGAAACTCTTGAAAGCTATTTGAACCGGCTCAAAAATATAACCAGCAGATACATATCTGTGCGGAACGCAACAGCTATTCAAAGACAGATCATGATGCTACTTTTATGCGAATGAAGGAGGATGCCATGGGAAACGGACAGTTAAAGCCTGCGTATAACATTCAGCATGGAGTGGATTCCGAATACATCACATGGCTTACCATAGGTCCCCAGCCTACTGATACCACAACGCTGATACCATTTTTGAACGATGCACAGGAGCATTTGAAATTCAAATATAAAACATAACAGCAGATGCTGGATATGAAAGTGAAGAAAACTATCTGTTTCTAGAAGCAAATGGTCAGCTTTCTTATATAAAACCTGCGAACTATGAGATTTCGAAGACCCGAAAATACAAAAATGATATCGGTAAGATAGAAAATATGGAGTATGATGTAAAAAGATATCTATACCTGCAGAAATGGTAAAAATTAGGTGTAGAGCATATCCGCCACTCAAAAAGCAGAACAGGATATGTAAGCGAAAAACGATTTATAAATGTGAGGACTGTAATGGATGCCCTACAAAAGCGAATGCATCAAAGGAAATAATTGTAAAACACCTCTGGAAGAACGGACAAAGACACTTCAGGTTGCGAAAACATTTCTAAAACATAGAAAAGAAGATTTAGACCGGATACTCTCAGAAGAAGGGATTCTCTTCAGGACAAACCGAAGCATACAGGCGGAAGGCTCCTTTGGAGATTTAAAACAGGATATGCAGTTCCGCAGATATTTAAGCAAAGGAAATGCAAATGTTCTTTAGAGAGCACGTTTCTTGCCATGGCAAGAAACATAAACAAACTACATAATAAGATTCAAAATGGAAGAACCGGAACACATTTATTTCCGATAAAAGTGCCTAAATTTTGACTTATCAAAACAATTTTTCAAGCCATCAAAATGGCTTATTAAAGTGCGTCTTTAATAATAGCCTGTAACAATGAAAAGTGTTTTTAGCGGATTTTATCCTTAAAACAACAAAGGAAGCTGCCGCTTCACGAAAATTCATTCGTTAAAGCGACAGCCCCTTTCATTTAATTATTATGATTAAAGGGTCAAAGGTATCATCGATGCTGCACTAGTCAACATATTTTGGACACAAAATTATAAAATTATTCAGTTACAGCGTAAGGTTGTACAAGCCGTACGCCATCCTTGACATCGCTCCCGAAAACGCTGGTCGGCTTTCACCGACGGTATGAACTCATGAACAGATTATAATACTGCATATTTCTCACGGTATTGTTTCGGTGTAAGATAACTGAGCGCATAAGCAGGGCGCTCCTCATTGAAAAATTTTATATATTCATTCACTTCTTCGTAAACTGGTCGTTCACCTGTGACATGAAAATCCATAAATAATTCTGCTTTGATCCATCCGTTGATAGATTCCATCGCACTATTATCAGTAGGTGTTCCAGCTCTGGACATGGATCTTACCACATACATAGGAAGAAGATCATTGTATGCCTTTGAAGCATAGACGGATCCTTGATCTGAATGAAGAATCATTTGGTATTCTGGATGCTGCTTCTTTATTTCAAGGAGATTTTCCAGACCACTTATATAAGTCATTCGATCACCACGTTTTGATGATAGAGAATGACTTAGGATTTCATTATTCCAAAGATCCATATATAAGGTAAGTTCATAATAGATACCTTTTACCCAAAATGCAGTCATATCACTTACAATACATTGAAGTGGACCATCAATCTGAATCTCTGACATAAGAAGATTTGGAAAAATCTTAAACGGAGCACCAGGTTTCTTGTATTTATAATGTTTAGCTTTACTCTTGATACCAGCAGACTTGCAACATTTATGTGCATAAGGATCAGACATCTCTATTCCTTTATCCAGACGAATTTTAGCATTTAACCATCTGTATCCATGAGATGGATATTTTAAATGGTATTCCTGGAATAACTGGATATTTTCAATCAATGCCCTTGTTCTTGGAGCTGGATTGCTGAGCATCTTCTTCCAATAATAGAAGCTGCTTCTATTGATACCCATAGCATCACAAAGAAGATTGACCGGAAACTCTCCTGAGAGTTCCAAAATCACTTGATATTCTTGCTGCTGTAATGAATTACCGAACCATCCCCTTCACTTCGTAACCTTTTTTAATCGTGCCTCTGTGATACGTGCCTGGATAAGCGCTTGAATTAATTCTTCCTTTGTCATAGCTTCATATGATTCAAAATCAGGTTGTTTTGCTTCGATTGTTTGTGGAGTTTTGGAAACATACGTTGTTCTTTTCCTTCCGACATTTTAGGTGGAAGATGGTTGGTATCTCGATATAGCCACATATAATTGCGAGCCGTATTGTCATTGATACCATACTCCTCAGCTGCTTGAAATCTTGTTAGTTCGCCTTCATAAATACGGCGCCCAATGTCCAACCGTTGTTCTAAAGTGTATTTCATGGTAACCTCCTGTTAAATACGAAATCAATTAAGACTAAATATGAGAATTCCTTGTTTGAATTATAACTCATTTATGTCTAGAAATTGACCCTCTGTGTCCAAAATTAGTTTACCACTTCAATGCATGCTTGCATGGAGTAATCTGATTAATCATAAATGAGGGGCAAAATACCTTTTGACCCTCATATCATTATTATTTCATTACCATCCAGAGCTCTTTAATCACAAGAACATAGTCTTTGTATATTTATAAGTATCATTCTGTAGCATTAGAATATATTAACCCTCTTCTCCACATAAGATGTATCCTGTGCGAAGCTTACTGTGTTCTCTGCGCTTATAAAGCCTCTGTCGTAAAGGTCTAAGAGCGCATCGTCCATAGTTATCATTCCATTTTTCTTGCTTGTCTGGATTATACCTGTTATCTGGTGTGTCTTTCCCTCTCTTATGAGGTTCTTTATGGCAACTGAACCGTGCATAACTTCAAATGCTGCTACTCTTCCCTTCTTTCTTTCAAGAGGTATAAGCTGCTGTGAAATAACAGCTTCAAGAACTGTTGCTAACTGCACTCTTATCTGCTGCTGCTGCTGGTGTGGGTGGGAACACATCGATTATTCTGTCGATTGTGGCTGCTGCACCTATAGTATGAAGTGTTGAAAATACAAGGTGTCCTGTCTCAGCCGCAGTTATGGCTGTTGATATTGTCTCAAGATCTCTCATTTCTCCAACAAGAATAACATCAGGATCTTCTCTTAAAGCCGACCTTAATGCCTTTGCATAAGACTGTGTATCTATGCCAATCTCTCTGGTTAATCATAGACTTTCTATGTGTATGAAGATACTCGATAGGGTCTTCAAGTGTAATAACATGGGCATTACGCTCATCATTAATCCTGTCAATCAGTGAAGCAAGTGTTGTAGACTTACCTGAACCCGTAGGACCTGTTACAAGCACAAGCCCTCTCTTCTTATCATAAAGGTCTATAACAGACTGTGGAACACCTAACTGTTCAGGCTTTGGCACTTCTGTACCTACTATACGCATAGCACAGGCAACAGAACCTCTCTGCCTGAACACATTAACTCTGTAACGTCCTACCTGAGGTATTGAAAATGAAAAGTCAGCCTCTCCATTTTCCTTGAACATCTCAAGCTGTCTGTCATTCATAATACTAAGAATTATCTTTTCGCAGTCATCTGGCATAAGTCTTGGATAATCAAGGTCAAGTAATTCTCCATTCACTCTCATCTTAGGTGGCACACCTACTGTAATATGTACATCTGATGCTCCCTGTTCCTTTGCTGTCATAAGCAGCTGTTCTACTGTAATCACTTATTTTCTTATCCTCTTCAGCCTCGTATGTAGCTTTAATCATCTCTGCTATCGATGTTATGCCTTCCTTTACGCCGTTGGCTGCTGCCATCTTCAGTGTATTCATGCCTTCTTTAATAGCCTGATTTTTAATATCGTCCGCATCTGCATTTTAGATATAAGCCTCTTGATAGCTGGCGATATCTTCATAATCTCATATATACCCATTCGTCCGTAATAACCTGTATTGTTACACAACTTACAGCCACAAGGTTCATATATTGTAAATGGCTCATCTGTATCAATTCCAAGCATCTGCTTTTCTTCTATTGTCGCTTCTTTTGCCTTTTACATTCGCATAATCTTCTTACGAGTCGCTGTGCAATGATACCGACCATTGAATCGGCGATAAGGTATGGTTCAACACCCATATCCTCAAGACGAGCCACAGAACTTGCCGTACTGTTAGTATGAAGTGTACTTACAACCAGATGTCCTGTGATAGACGCTCTTACCGCTATCTCCGCTGTTTCAGGATCTCAGTTTCACCTATCATAATGATATCAGGGTCCTGTCGCAATATAGAGCGAAGTGCTGATGCAAATGTAAGGTTAGCCTTATTATTAACCTGTACCTGATTGATACCATCTATATTCGCTTCGACCGGGTCTTCAACTGTGATAATTTTAACATCTTCTGTATTCAGTTCACTAAGCGCTGTATACAATGTTGTTGACTTACCACTACCTGTAGGTCCTGTTACAAGGATAATGCCGTGTGGATTCTTAAGTATCTCCTGAAATACTCTCCTGTCCCTTTCAGTAAGACCAAGCTTTGATATATCTACGTTAAAGCCTTCCTTTGATGCAATTCTCATAACGACTTTTTCTCCGTAAACTGTTGGAAGATTAGATACACGGATATCATACTCTCTCTTGTCTACGGTTGTTGTTATACGGCCATCCTGTGGCTTTCTCTTTTCAGAAATATCCATACCTGACATAATCTTAATACGGGTTGTGATAGCACCAAGAAGCGTATTATCATACTTCATAATCTCTTTAAGATTACCATCAATTCTGTACCTTACACGCACTGTCTTTTCCATAGGTTCAATATGTATATCACTCGCACGCTGTCTTACGGCCTGCTCTATGATATTATTAATAAGTACTACGATAGGCGCATTTTCTATTTCTTCTCTTCTGGCATTATTCTCTTTTTCTGCCTCTTTGTTACTTTCGCCCTGCTCCTTCTTGTATAACTCTACGATATTCTGTGCCTGCTTCTGTCCAAATGCTTTATCCAGAAATGCATTGATATCCTGCGCATTGGCAAGAAGTGGAACCACCTGCATACCTGTTATGATATTAATATCATCCATGGCAAGGATATTCATAGGGTCAGCCATAGCTACCTGTATAGCACCTGCATTGTCCATATCATGTCTTAATGGCACAAGCGTATACTTTCTCATAATAGACTCATCTAACAGTGACAATACCTGCTGGTCTGGTTCTTCCTCTCTCATATCAACAAAGTCGATATTAAGATGTTCACACAGTACATCATTAATCTGACTCTGTGTTGCAAAGCCCATAGTTACAATCATTTCGCCGAGCATCATCTTTTTTCTTTCTGCATCTTCAAGGCTTCGCCAAGCTGTTCTTCGGTTATTATCCCTTTCTGCACCAAAAGGTCACCCAGACGTACTTTTTCCTGTAATTCATCCCGTTTATAACTCCTTATCACATACTTACTTTATTTTATCAATTGTATAGTTATTTTTCAAGTCACCAACATACTCATCATACAGATTTTGCTCATTCGTACTGCATGAAAAACGTTTATTCTGATTATCGTGTCCTACATTAAATGTGCCATCAATAGTAACATAGGCATTAGTGTATGCAAACATAAAGTAAACCTGTTCACTACCCTCATTATCACTTATATCAGCCGATGCCTCAACCACTATATAATTTCTTACAACAGTACTGTCACGATCAGAAACACTGTCAGCTTCTGCTTTTCTGTCAAGGAAATACGCAGCTTCTATCTTAATGTTATCAGCTTTTTCCTCGTTAAGATGATAAAGATAATCTGTGTTTCCTGTAGCCGCAAACAACATTCTATAGGTTACATCCTCTGTTTCTTCCTTGATTGTAGCAGATATCTCAGAACATATTGTCTTCATAAGGTCGCTGTTAATGTCATCCTTTGACTCACAGTAAGAACTGAGCATATCTGCTGTGCAGCTCATTTCCATGGAACGTGCTATTATTCCGTGTCTTGCAAGCTCCTCATATGAAGTATCGCACATAATAGTAACCGTATCGCCAAGCACTATACCTTCTGCCTTGCTCTCTGAAAATGTAAGTGTCTTAAGGTAATCGTCCTCCCACTCATTACTTACAACTATCTTCGCGTCAGGACTTATTCCCGTAAATGCAACGCTGACTCCTGAATATATATCAATTACCGCACCATCTGTTATGCCTTTTGCCTTATATGAATACTCACTGTGAGGTATATCAGCCTTTGCACCATCCGCATAAGCTTCATTGTACTCTATTACAACATCAACAGTATCACCATTCTTAATATCCGCCGCATCTGTGTGTGCAGAAAGTGACTCTATGAACTTCTCAACATAATATTGTCTGTCACCGTCCGGATTTTTCCTAAAAGCTTTGCCGATAATCCATCTTTATCTATAACAAATGTAACTGAAGCATATCCATTAGCACCCGTGTATACAGGCTTTATATACTCCTTTATATCGAACTTATTTGCCTTTATAAACACAGCTATTATTATAACTATTAATGCCGCAATAATACCGATAAGCGCATACACTTTATAGTTTACCGAACCATTCGCTGAGCCATCGGTATATGCCGGCTGCTGCTCTGTCTTAGCCGCTTCATTTGACCTGAATTCTTTTATATCCATACACACTCTCACTTTCTATATTATGATGTAAGACCTTTGAACCTTACTGATGTACACAGATTGCTACATTTTTAAATTGTTACGCAATCCTGTAACATTATATACTTCTTGTACTTTCCTTTAAGCGTTCAAGTTATCCCTTCCATATGCGGACTTAACATCGTAAACCCACTTATGATATTCGTTGAGCTGCTTAATATCCTTATCGTTAAGGTAGTCTTTGTCAACCAGCTCTAAGTCTATAGGAACGGCTGTCAGCATATCAAACTTAAGCCAGCTTCCATATTCGTTTGAAGTATCTTTTACTACTATTATCTCATTTTCTATCCTTATACCAAACTGTCCTTCTACATATACACCCGGTTCATCTGACGTAACCATACCCTCTTTTAATACCGCAAGGTCATTCACTCCCTGTATATGTCTCCATCTGAAGCCATTAGGGGCTTCGTGTACATTTAAAGATAACCAACTCCGTGACCTGTACCACAGCGGTAGTCTATATTCTGCTCCCACAGCGGTGCTCTCGCCATAATATCAAGATTATAGCCGGTACAGCCATACAGAAAATGTGTTAGCAAGATTAAGCATACCCTTTAACGTAAGTGTATAGCACTTCTTTATCTCATCTGTAACCTCTCCAAGCGCTATAGTCCTTGTTATATCTGTTGTACCTCTTAAGTATTGTCCGCCTGAGTCAACAAGTAACATTCCCTCTGGCTTAAGCTTTGCACAGTTATCCTTTGTTGCCTGATAGTGCATCATAGCCGCATTACCGGCATAAGCACTTATTGTATCAAAGCTTAGTTCTATATAATCCTTTATCTGGCTTCTTAAACCATCAAGGTACATAGCTGCATCATATTCTGTTATATCCACACCTTTTCTTATAGTATCCTTTAACCAGAATATAAAACGTGTCACTGCAAGTCCGTCATCTATATGTACATCTCTTAAGTTGGCTATCTCTGTAGCATTTTAACTGACTTTAAAAGCACCTCAGGGTTCTGTCTGTCTATAACTTCAATATCACCATTGTTTATGGCAAGCATATAAAGTCTTGTATTAATACGCTTTGTATCAAGCAGCAGCCTGCAGCTGTGTCCGCTTACAGCTCCCATATTCTTTATATCTTCATATATACTCTCATATGGTGCTACCCTGACACCTGCATATGAAAGCTTATCCAGCAAAACTTTATCATCACACAGCCTGTCCTTGTCTGTATACAGAACTGCTTCATTATCATATACGCACGAATATGCCATAATCACAGGATTACAATGGACATCGTTGCCTCTTATATTGTATAACCAGCATATATCATCAAGTGAAGCTGTTATGTGACAGTCTGAATTTTCCGCCGCCATAACCTCTCTTACCTTGGAAATCTTGTCACTTATGCTCTCTCCTGAATACTTCTCATCTAGATAAAATGCCTTGCTGTGTGGAAATTCTGCCCTGTCTGCGTATATTTTTCTATCGCATTAAACTCATAATCACACTCAGCCCCAGCTTCATATGCTGCATTTCTTAGCTCTATACCCTGCTTTGCCTCGACACATCTTCCGTCAAAGCCGATTGTACCGCCCTTTGAAAGTCTTTCCTGCAATATTCTGTAAGTGTTAAAACACCCTCACTTCCCATACGCATAAGCTCTATAGTACTGCCGTCAAGCTGCTTTTCCGCCTGCACATAGTATCTTCCATCGGTAAAAGCACAGCCTTGTCCATATCTATGACTGCTGTTCCTGCTGACCCCGTAAATCCTGTTATGAATTCTCTTTCCTTAAAGTAATCACCTGCGTACTCTGATATATGATAGTCCCCTGTTGGAACAACATATACACTTATTCCGCTTTCTTTCATTATTTCCCTGACCTTAGCCAGTCTTTCTTTTATAACATTTGACTTATCACTCATAATATTCACTCTTTCTATATATTATATAATGTAAGAATTGTACAAACTGCGTAGCAATAAAACAATCCGTATACGCCAGTCAGGTCAGAATATTCTTCATCCCTGACATCATTATATTGCATAAAATGCCAGGCATACAATATATGTATACTCTGGCATTGTCGCTTCTTTATAATAGCACTATACGTCCTCTATTACAACCGCAACTACTCCAGCAGTCCGTAGTTGTTCAAAGTGTGTAGTTTATCCAACGCTTTTCTTTCAATACGGCTTACGTAACTCCGGCTTATACCAAGCTCTCCTGCTATCTCATTCTGCGTTTTTCAGACTTTCCAAAGACCAAACCTCTCACATATTATAAGCATTTCCCTGCTGCTTAATATATCACCCATATGCTCTTTTATACATCCAAGCTGCTGCGCTGTCAGCATATTGGCTGCGTCATCCCGTTCTTCATCTCCGACAACATCCATAAATGTTATATCATTGCTCCTTATCTGTTCCTATCGGCTCTGATAAGGACAGCTCCATAAGTTTTTTCTATCATTACGCAGCATCATAAGAAGCTCATTATCAATACATTTGGCAGCATAAGTCGCAAGACGTATCTTTTTATCAGGGTCAAATGTATTCACTGCCTTTATAAGGCCTATAGTACCCACTGATATAAGGTCGTCTGTGTCCCTGTCTGGTGACATATATTTCTTAATCATATGTGCAACAAGGCGCATATTCTTTCTACAAGTATATTACGCGCATCCATATCCCCACTCTGACTCCTCTTTATCATTTCCTTTTCTTCAAGCTCTGATAATGGCTGTTCAAATGCTTTCAAAGAAAGGCACCTCTACACATATTTTATTATTCTATGTGTAAAAGTGCCTTTTATTGCATATCCTATTGTAACATAATTTACTTTTTATCTATATTAGTCTTCCTTACGGCGGAGTATATCGTATCTATCAAGCTTAACGCCAAGGTCGATATATAACTGCTGCTTTGGATGTGGACAGCTTTCCATATCCTTTCCCTTATCGTCAGTTATTCTCCTGACTGTAACCTGTATATTCTCTCCATCCGGCTTCATAACTTCTATCTGCTCACCAACCGAGAACTTGTTGCGCTGTTCTATATTATATAAACCTTCCTCATTCATATCGCCGACTATTCCAAGATATGTGTATTCCTTAATATACGTATTGCTGTCATATATCTGTGTATTCTCGTCTGGCTTTCCAAAGAAGAAGCCTGTTGTGTACTGTCTGTAAGTACATTTGCTTATCTCTGACTTATAGAATGGTATTCTTGACTTGTACAGTTCAGGGTCTTTAAGGAAATCGTCTATGGCAAGTCTGTAAGTTCTTGCAACCGTTGCTACATAAAGAGCTGTCTTCATACGTCCTTCGATCTTCAAGCTGTCGATTCCTGCTTCTATAAGCTCAGGAATATGCTCTATCATGCACAAATCCTTTGAGTTGAATATATAGTGCCTCTTTCATTTTCATAAACTGGCATATATTCTCCTGGTCTGTTTTCCTCAACTACCGCATACTTCCATCTGCAGGATGAGTACATGCGCCCTTGTTGGCATCCCTGCCCGCCATAAAGTTGCTCAGAAGGCATCTTCCGGAATAAGAAATACACATCGCTCCATGTACAAATGTCTCGATTTCCATTTCATCCGGTATATTCTTTCTTATCCCCTTAATCTCATTAAGTGATAATTCCCTTGCTGAAACAACACGCTTTGCACCCTGCTCCCACCAGAACTTATAAGTCATATAGTTAGTATTATTAGCCTGTGTGCTTATATGGATATCAATATCGTGAAGTGCTTCCTTAGCGATTGTAAACATGCCAGGTCAGATATAATAACCGCATCCGGCTTTATTACATCAAGCTCCTTAAAGTATTCTCTTGCACCATCAAGGTCATAATTATGCGCAAGAATGTTAGCTGTAACATACACCTTTACATCATGTTCGTGTGCAAACTTAATCCCGTCTATCATATCCTGCTTAGAAGTTCTTAGCCTTGGCTCTTAATCCAAAAGCCTCTCATCCGATATATACTGCATCCGCACCAAATATAACGGCTGTCTTTAACACTTCAAGACAGCTTGCTGGTATCAGAAGCTCTAATTCTCTGCCATTATAGTAATGTCCTGCCATAGTATCCTCTTTTCTGCGCACATTTTTGCAAATAACAAGTTTGTGTCATGTGCGCAGACACAAATCCTGCGTATGAAAAATTCATTTTTCACACTAATCTACATCTGTATATTCATTTAATTCTTTACACTAAGTGTTATACCATCACCTATCGGAACTATCGATGTCACAAGCTCATCATTGTGGGTAAGCTCATACACATACTCTCTTATTCTTGTGTGTATCGTTCTGTCCCTTCTTGTGACAACATATCTTGACTCTACCAGCTCACCTCCTGAAGGATATTATCTGATATAAGAAGTCCTCCATGTGGCATAAGTCTTAATACCTCTGGAAGATAGTTTATATACTGCCCTTGGCTGCATCCATAAATATAAAGTCAAAGGACCTTCAAGCTCCTTTAAAGCTATCCATCACCCTCTATAAGCTGTATACAATCTTCCTTTCCAGCTCTTTTAATATTATTACGTGCTATTGGTATTCTCTTATCATAATTCTCTATTGTAACTATCTTACAATCCACTGGCATATTCTCACTCATAAGAATAGATGAGTAACCTACCGCCGTTCCCACTTCAAGGATCGACTTGGGCTGCTTTAGCAAGCAGCACCTTTGCAGATTGCCCATCTCTTTTCTTATAATTGGGACCTGGTCCTCAATCGCTTCTTTTCAATTATATTGCATATGTCAGAATTGCCACGGTCAAGAGATTAATATAAGATACAACTCTTTCATTAACAATCACTACCGCATCCTCCATTAACAGCCAGACTGTCTATTCCTCTTCGTCACTGCTCTCATCACTGACTCAGCCAATATCTTCATCATCTCAGTCGGCTTCATACTTGTGTAAGGCTGTATGTTCCATCCTGAAACTTATCCTTATAGTCTGATAGCTTAACCTGAAAGTAGAATGCTGCTTTATCGGTTATAAGACCCTTGTCGTACAACTGCGCTGCCAGCTTCTTAGCTGACACACCGCTGCTTATAGTAACATCCACAACCTTCGCATTGTCTATTGGATCAACTGCCTTTTCATTGAATATCCTGTTTCCAAATGTATATGCCTTAGTTCCGGCTGTGACAACTATAATCACCGCTATTGCTATAAATAATGCATTCAATGATATAGAAACAATCATTCTGATTGACTTATTATTCATAATTAATCTTCCATCCATTCATCCTGATATTAAGGTCAATAAAGCTTGTCTGACATCACCGCCTGTATGCCTCAATTAAGCTTCATATCTGCATTATCTTAAGAAGTCAAGGTCAAAGTCGATTGAGTCAACTACTGCCCTGCATATATCCTGAACCATTCTGCACAGACATACCTCAGCTAACAGATATCTGTTGACCATATACTGGTTTCTCATATCCTTGTACTGATTATTAAGTTCTTCCTGCGCTGCAAATATATCTTCAACCTGTCCACTGTTCTGTATCTCGTAGTTCTTTCTTCTGAACTCGTCAATACTTCTTTTAAGTTAGGGTCCATATTTACTATCGCCTCTAACCTTTTATACTCTTTATATTCAGTGCTTTCCTTTATGGTATCAGCTATCTCAGCCTTCAACTGATTTATTTTCTGCATGAAACTCTCCCATATATTCTGAATTCCTACTTTTATAGACTTATAACTGGGCTTCCATAATTATAGGAAGAATAACCGGATTTCTCTTCATCTTCTTCCATAAGTATTCGCTAAGGTCATCCTTGATGATATTCTTTATCTTACTCCAGTCTGTGATATTCTTATCAAGACATCTGAGTACTGAGTCTGTAACTATCGCCCTTGCCTCATCGAGAAGCTCTTCTGCTTCCCTTACATATACGAAGCCCTTGTTACTATATCGGACCTGCTATAAGCTGTCCACTGTACTTTTCAAGGGTAAGAACAACTATGATAATACCATTCTCGGCAAGATTTTGTCTATCTCTTAATACGATATTACCAACATCTCCGACTCCAAGACCGTCTACAAGTATAGCTCCTGTATGGACTTTACCTACTATATCAGCCTTTTCATCGCTTAACTCTATAACATCGCCTGACTTAGCTATGATAACATCATCCTTATCATATCCAAGTGACATAACTACTTCCTTCTGCGCTATAAGATGTCTGTACTCACCATGCACAGGTATAGCATACTTTGGCTTAAGAAGTGAATAAACAAGCTTTATCTCCTCCTGACATGCATGTCCTGATACATGTGTATCCTGGAATATAACCTTAGCACCCTTCATACCAAGTTCGTTGATAACTCTTGCAACTGACTTTCATTACCCGGAATAGGTGTTGAAGAGAATACTACGCAGTCGCCCGGCTGTATAGATACCTTTCTGTGAAGGTTAGCTGCCATTCTTGAAAGAGCTGCCATAGACTCACCCTGACTACCTGTTGTTATAAGAACTATCTGCTCTGGTGTGTAATTCTTCATAGCCTCTGTTTCTATAAGAGTTCCGTCTGGAATATGAAGATATCCAAGGTCTTCTGCAACATCTATGATGTTAACCATGCTTCGGCCTTCAACGCACACTTTTCTTCCATAAGCCACTGCTGCATTGATAATCTGCTGTACTCTGTCTACATTAGATGCAAATGTAGCAATAATAATTCTGCTGTTCTTATTATCATTAAAAATCTTTTCAAATGTACTTCCAACTGTTCTTTCGGACATTGTAAAGCCCGGTCTTAAAGCGTTAGTACTATCACACATAAGTGCAAGCACCCCTTCTTTCAAGCTCTGCAAATCTCTGAAGGTCTATAGGACTACCATTAACTGGTGTGTAATCAACCTTAAAATCTCCTGTATGAACAAGAATACCTGCCGGTGAGAATATAGCAAGTGCCGCTGCATCTGCTATACTGTGGTTAGTTCTTATGAACTCAACCCTGAAATCTCCAAGAGTTACTGACTGTCCGTACTTGACAACCTTTCTCTTTACATCGCGCATCATATTATGCTCTTTTAACTTGTTCTCGATGATTCCCATTGTCAGCTTTGTAGTATAGATTGGAAGATTGATCTCCTTAAGTACATAAGGAATAGCTCCTATATGATCTTCATGTCCGTGTGTTATAACAAATGCCTTAACCTTATCAATATTTTCCTTCAGATAGGTTACATCAGGGATAATAAGGTCAATACCAAGCATTTCTTCTTCTGGGAAACTAAGTCCGCAGTCTACAACAACAATACTGTCATCGTACTCGATGGCAGTAATATTCATACCGATCTGCTCAAGACCTCCAAGAGGTATAACTTTAACAGAACCAACATTTTCTTTTTTCATTAAGCACCTCGTCATTCTTTAAATATAAATATAAATATAAATAAATCTTAAAATATATACGTGAAAAAGAGCTTCCTTTCACACTGAAACTCTTCACAAGTCTTTATTAAGTACATAGCAGATTATTCTATCCAAAATCCTGCACATACCTGTTCTTTACGCAAGTTCAACTCCGTCATCCATAAGCTCTGCAAATATTCTGCTTATAGCATCAAATTCTGTATCATCTTCCACGAACTCATATGCTGCTTCTGCATCTTCTGCGGCTGATGTATCTTTTAATATATAACACTGTGCATCGCCATCTTCCTCATCATCTGAGTCTGTAACTAATAAATAGTTCACTCCATTGGCTCTTGTTTCCTCGATTATATATAATTCCACGCTGTCATTATCATCTGTCATAAAAGTAAGCTTTTCCATACAATTTCCTTTTCAATTCTATTAGTTATTATGATATGTAATCCTATTGATATTATTTCTCAATATTCTATAAATGTAATAACCACCACATGACATACATCCCTCTTATAATGCAGGTCATATATAATAATTAACCATTCTTTACTTATTACTCTGGCTGTCAAGATATCCCTGTAATATGAATACTGCAGCTATCTGGTCTATAACTGCCTTTCTGTTCTCTCGTCTTACGCCGCTTTCCATAAGTGCCTTGTCTGCCGAAACTGTTGTAAGTCTTTCATCCCACATAACAACCTCAAGCCCTGTTCTTCTCTCGAGATTATTAGCAAATTCCATGCATGCCTCTGCTCTCTCGCCGATTGTGTTGTTCATATTCTTTGGTAATCCTACAACTATCTTTGTCACATCGTTCTGGCTTATAATCTCTTCTATTCTTGCATATGTCTTTCTAAGCTTGTTCTCTTCTTTTCTTGTGATTGTTTCAACAGGCTGTGCTGTTATGCCAAGTGCATCACTAAGAGCCACTCCCACTGTCTTTGTTCCGTAATCTAATCCTATTACTCTCATATGCGTATATTATAACCCTTTTCCTTCGATGAAATACTTTATAACTTCCTCTACAAGCTCATCTCTTTCTACTTTCATAATAAGGCTTCTTGCGTTATTATGGCTTGTAATGTAAGTTGGATCTCCTGACATTATATATCCAACTATCTGGTTAACCGGATTGTATCCTTTCTCTTTAAGTGCAAGGTATACCTGTTCAAGTATTCCTTCTACTGATATTGTCTTTTCTGGCTGTGTTCTAAAAATTGTGTATTATTGTTTACCATATCTACCACGTCCCTTTCGTATACTCTATTATAATAAACCATATTATCAAATAAAACAAGAGAGGAATTTTGTTTTATTTCGGTTTTGTGAGGTGAATTTTTATTGTTACTATTCTATAGGGTGGGAGGATTATGTCAAATTGAAAATGTTTGAATTGTGAAATAGTGGCGAACGGACGACACAGTAGTGGCGGGGATGGAGGTTATGTTCGATGCCAGAAGCTTTAAGCGGATATTTCTAAGTTTTTCCGGCTATGTTCTGCTTTTGACGCTACCACTCAGACGCGACGTCCTGTCGCGGCTTCGTTTGCGAATACATCCTTGTATTCGCATAGCTGTTTATCGTATGGAAAAACTAAGAACTATCTCGCTTAAACTTCAAGTGCATCTCACACATCCCTTCCCATCCCCACCACTACTGTGTCTGTCTTTGGCTGTTCTACATTTATTTACTATAAATGAGCAAATTTAAAATATTGTATAATTACGCATACGTTAGAAAAACATATTTTACAATGTTGGTTATAACGGACGAAAATCAATATAAGAGGGCAGCGTGCCTTTGGCACGGCTTTCCTCTTATATTGATTTTCTGTGTATTTATATTTATTTTTATAACAAATGTGCGAATTTAAAATGTTGCATAATTTTGTATGTGTTATAAATTCTTATATTTTATTGCCTTTTATCTAAATTGTAAGCATATTCAGTTTACAATTTCTTAGTTCAACATTGCACTTCCATTATCCTGCATAAGTGCCATTGTTATGTTAAGGTTTCCATTTCTTATGCGTAACTGGTCTATGAAGTCTTTTCCTGACTTTCGTCTTTTAATCTCACTTCGTATGTAAGCTCATACATTGTACCCATATTTGTTGTCTTTACCCTGCTCATCTTGTATTCTGATGTGTATTTGTCAAAAGGTCGTCAAATACTGAGCTGTAGTTGAGGTTTTCTGGTATTGTTATTTTAAGCTGTTTTTTCCTGTATTTCTGTCGCCAAAGCCTATTGCTGTTGCACCTATAAGCACGATAAGCATAACTGCTACGAATACTGCCGCAAATGTTACATATCCTAGTCCACAGGCAAGTCCTGCTGCCATTGTGAAGAATACTATTGATATGTCTTTGGCACTTCCCGGTGCGCTTCTGAACCTTACAAGTGCAAATGCGCCTGCCATTGAGAAAGCTCTTGCCACATTGTTGCCTACAAGAAGAATAACTACTGCTACTACTGCTGGAAGCATTGCAAGTCCGATTATAAAGTTTTTCTGGCAGCCTTCTTTTGCATATGAACATATATACTGCAGCTATCACAAATCCTATTATAAATGCTGCACCTATCGCTATAACTGACTGTGTAAGACTGATTGAACCATCTGATGTTGTTGTAAATATTGTATCAAACATACTTATCACTCCTTTAATCTATTTTTGTATTTTATTAATTTTCTTGTGTTTTTAACATTTTTAAAATAATTTACTTTGTAAATCTTTCTTTATTTTATACATTTACACTCTTATAAATTTTATATGCACACCGCGCTGCTCTGGCTGTCTGTGTATATACCTGAGGCTGTTTTACCTTTGTTTTATATCTGATAACATTTTCATATGGATAAGCAGCTTCGTTAGACAATTCATTTAATTCTGAATACTGCTCATCAAGCATTTCTGTATCTTTATCATAGCCCTCAAGAACGTATCTTTTATATTCTGTTCCATACTTTGAAAATGAAACGGATATATCTTGAGGTCTGAAAGGCAGCTTGTAAACCACATAGGCACTGAACCGTTTATTTTAATCTCCATAAGGTAGATATTCTGTGGAAGAAGCCTGTTACCGTAGCTTCCACTCTCAAGCCTTACGTCACCTCTTCGTGTTGTGATATTGGTATCAAAGGTAACTCGAAATCTCCGTCATTTTTCTCAAAAATGCGTATCTGTCATATGAAAGATATACTTTTGGCTTTAAGTCGTATATGCTCTTAAAGTAATCTATCTCTTTTAACACCTGTCTGTTAAGACACTCTGTTTCCTTAGGAAATGTTCCATTCTCCATATACTGGTATGCATCTTCTAACACGATGGAGGTTCTTCTCTTGTTTACAATTCCATTGTATTTTTTCTTAATTTCAAGAAAAACTTTATCACTTGTGTCAGGCGTACCATAGCTTCTCATTCTGAGCTTTTCCTTGTACACCGGCTTTTCTATTGAGTTTCTTATAAGCCTGTTGTCATCTGTGTCATAATAAATGTTGCTTATACTATAAAACTGACCATTCTTATTATATTTATCCGGCTCCATATAATCAGATATACGGTCTAATAATCTTTTGAATGTAACTTCATCAAGCATATATTTCTTCTCATACCTGTTAAATACTTCGATTGCCATACAATGACCTCCAATCATTCCTGCATTTTAATCTGCGAGTTATTTCACAACGCGTTTTCCTGTGAACAATTGTATAATAATTGGAAATTGTGACCAAATGATGTAAAAGTAAGTAAAAATGTGATATTACGATAATAACAGGCAGGAAAAACATACCGTACAATGTGTTTTTCCTGCCTGCTGCAAGTCATAATTTATCTATATTCAATTCTATTTACTGGTTAATAATATGTACATCCATCTGGTTAAATGGTATTTCTATGCCATTCTTATCAAACTCTGCCTTGTATTCTTCAAGCAGTGTAAACCTTGTATCCCAGTAATCTTCTGTCTTTACCCACACTCTTGTTTCAAGTGTAACGCATGACTCATCAAGGCTCTTAACGATAACCTTAATATCCCTGTCCTTTATTACTGCCGGATTATTGTTTACTATTGTGTTAAGAAGTGTCTTTGCAAGCTTGAGGTCTGATGAATAACCTATTGACATCTCAATATCAAGTCGTCTGAAATCCTCTGCACCAACATTTACAATGTTAGAGTTGGATAAAGTACCATTAGGCAGCATAACAACCTTATTATCAACTGTTGTAAGCTTTGTATACAGTATTTCTATTGTTCTGACTGTTCCTTCATAATTGCCGACTACGATATAATCACCTACTTTGAACGGCTTGAATATAAGTATAAGCACGCCACCTGCAAGTTTGAAAGTGAGCCCTGAAGTGACATACCTACAGCAAGTGCCGCAGAACCAAACACTGTTATAAGTGATGTTGTCTGTATTCCCAGTTCATCAATAACCATAAGGATAAGTACAGCATACAATGCAAACTTTATGATTGACATAGTAAAGTTTACAACGCCTACATCTATGCTTCCTCTGTCAAATACTTTCTTTAAAGCTTAAGGCTTAATGAAATAAGCTTCTTTCCTATAAACCATATTAATAATGCAAATACAATCTTCCATATACCTGAAAGTCCCCAATGGGTAATCTGTTCAACTATTGAGTTAATCTCAGCCATATTTATACATTCCTTTCCTCTTTTTAATATGTTTTATTTTTAAGCTCAAGAAGCTTCTTTGCATTTCTTCATCTATTCTTATGCTTTCCTTAACTGCCTCTTTCGCTCTCTTTTCAGCCTCATCCCTTGCGCGCTGTGCAAGCTTTAAGCCTCCTTTGCTGCTTTTTCTGCTTCTGCTGCCTTTTAGCTTCCTCATCTGCCTTAATAGCAAGCTCTTTTGCCATCTCAGCTTTCTTTTCAGCCTCTGCCTTTGCAGCCTTCGCTTCATTTTTAATCATAAGCTCTTTTATCTCTACATCGCTGTATGGCTCATATCTGTATACAACTATAGATGATGAAGGAATACTTATAGTAAGCTTGTACTTTCCATTATCATCCGCCTGTATTGATGAACTTATGACATCCCTGCTTTCCTTTTCAGCATTTTCACTGTATTCTGCACTGTTACTGTCAAGTACAAGGTTATACCTTCCCATATCAGGAACATGCAGCACATAAGCTTCTCTTAAGACAGGAGTAAAGTTGACCGCTATAAGCAGTCTGCTTCCATCGTTACTTACACGCTCATATGCAAGCACTGTCTCGGCAGCATTATAATTATCCACCCAGACAAATCCATCTTCCTTATCATCAAGCTCATATAATGCCGGCTCCGACTTATACAGTTCATTGCTTTGCAACATACTTAAGCATCTGTGTGTAATCTTTATCTGCAAGACGCTCCCACGCTTCTTTAACGCTCTCCTCACCTGTCATAGTGCCTGTGTCGTTGCCAAGTGATATACACTTTGCACCGGGATATGTGTACATATATCCAAGTGCTGCCCTTATGTCCTCAAGTCGGCTCTTCCTGCTATTGCCAGAAGCTATCTCATACATAGATGAACCAGAAAGCGCATCATATGATAGTGAAGACATAAAACGCTCCTTGTAATGATAGAACATTTCATAAGTAAGCCTGTTGTATACACCCTTTCTAAACAGTGGGTCCTGCTTTTATGAATTCATAGAATCTGAAAGCCCATCATTAAGCTTGTAGTCAAAGCCAAGTGACTCCTCATCAACATCTGTCACTCCCGGCCATCTGCTTGTTTCATCGGCTATGCTTATGGCACATGCCTTGTGCAAATGTATATATTCATTCATCTGCTTTATGAAATCTATTGCATCAAGATTTTCATTGCCGCCATACATATTAGGTGTCCACTCACCCGGATTTTTCCATAATCAAGATAAAGCATAGTAGCTGTATCTGTAAGTCTTATTCCGTCAATGTCATATTCATCCAGCCACATTGACAGATTAGATATAAGAAAGCTTCTTACTTCGCCTTTGTCATATGCAAATGTTGTAACTTCCCTGTAAGGCTTTTATCAAGTCTTGGCTTTAAATATCCATAACAGCTGCCGCCATCAAAGTTGACAATTCCACGCATATCACTTCCAAAGTAAGCACCATTCCACTCAAGAATAACGCCTATTCCTGCCTTATGAAGACTGTTTACCAGCTGCTTAAAGTCCTCTGCACTTCCGTACTTTGTAAGTGGAACATAGTAGCTGGCTGCCGCATAGCTGTAACCTTTATGGCTGAACACTCCATCATCAGACATAATCTGGATGTGTGTATATCCTGCAGCCTTTACATATTCGATAAGCTTGTCGGCTATTGTGCCATAGGCTGCATCTGTGCCTATAATGTCTGCTATATCCTGCTTAACCTCAAGCACTGATACCGCACCTTTATTTACAGACTTTGCAAATGTTTTCTTCTTTGCTGCACCTGTATTTGTACTCTTAGCTGCCTGACTCTTATCAGTTACATCTGACTTAGTAACTACAGAGTGTGCATTTGCATATCTTGTGGCTTCCATCGCATAAGGGTCAGCCTTTATCGCAGTTTCCTGCCGTGGAACTTCATTTCATACATATACTCAGTTCCTGCGCATAATCCCGGTATAAAAGCTCATATATACCATTTTCAGTTATACGCTCCATCTGGTATATACGTCCGTCCCAGTTATTAAAATCGCCAACAACACTTACACGGAGTGCATATGGTGCCCATGTCCTGAAAAGTGTACCACTTACACCATCCTTTTCACACTCATGACCGCCAAAAGTCTGTAAGCCTTATCTTCTGTACCCTCAATAAACTTATTAAACAAAGTGTCAGTATCCTCATAATCCTCCATTGAATATGGGTCAGTACATCTGATTGTATGTCCCTGCTTATCTTCTATATTAGAACATACTTAACACTCTTTTAAGCGGAATAAGCGCAAAAATCCGGCATCGTCAACCTTTTCCATCTGTACGTTTTTCTTTCTCTCACTTACAGACACGCTTATCTGTACCGCATCTGGTCTGAACACCTGAATAAGGAACCCTCCTTTACACGATGTCCTCCCAGTATTCTTTTAGGATGGCTGCTTTCAGAGTACACTATCTCCTCTATAGACGGCCAGTCCATCAACTTATATAACCTGTTATCCATCTGCATTCCCCTTCCTTGCGGCAGTTCCGCTATTCACTGCATTATTATGTCAGGAATTTATCTTATTCATACCCGTCCATCCACTGCTTGAAAAGACTTGTCCACGCATATATACCTCCGGCTGGTAATGCTTACCGCCCCTTTGTAGCAGTTTCCTTAGTACCAAGTCCTAACCCATGACATCCGTCCGGAAATACATGATACTCAAACTTAACTCCATTTTTCCACCACTCCCACGAATAAAAGTGAATTCTCAAGAGGCACTGAATTATCATCAAATGTATGCCATACGAAGCTTTCCGGCGTATCCTTTGACACCTTATTCTCGACAGATATATCTTCTATATACTTATCATAGTTATCACCGAGCAGCTTGACAAATGAACCTCTGTGCGCATTTTTTCCTGCTGTTATGACAGGATAGCCAAGTAAAAGTCCATCAGGTCTTACATATTCCTTCTCGCAGCCAAGATATTCTTGCAAATGTTGCAACCATATCACCCTCCACATAGTTCCAAGACATGCGGCAAGATATCTTGCAGAAAAATCCTGCCAGTATAATTCTTTTCCGGATTAACATCCCATTCCTTAGCGTTATCTCTACCCATTTTACTGTATAAGCAGCCTCATATATCTGTGTAGGATATACGAAAGGTGCAAGACTATATCTTAACACTACTGCATTGTAACCAAGTTCAAGCATTTTGATGGCTATTGCCTCGCCCTCTCTGGCGAATGATGGTCATAGCCGCCACCCGGACATATTATGACCAGAGGTCTGTTAAATGAACCTGATAATCCGGATACATTTCCTTGATATGTTGTTATTGTAGCTTTTTATCAGGTGTCTTTAACCCTAACTCTCATATGGAAGTTCAATATCATAAACTTTATGTAACATTGTTACTCCTTATATTTACCAATTAATTTTATAAAAGCTGTGTCCCGCCGCCTATTCTTCAATCTTATGGATAAATAATCCACTTCTTAACTTAGGCTCAAACCATGTTGACTTAGGTGGCATAAGTCTTTTCGCATCTGCCACTGCAAAAGCTCTGCTATTGATGTCGCATACATTGAAAATGCAAGAACACAGTCTGTATGACATCTTTTTCAAGTTCTTCAAGTCCCCTTATTCCGCCAACAAAGTCAATCCTCTTGTCTGTCTTAGGGTCATGTATTCCAAGCACTGGCTCTAAAGGTTATCCTGAAGTATGGCAACATCAAGTCCGTCAACAGGGTCATCTGAGAGTATATCCTGCTTTGCAGTAAGCTTATACCACTTATCATCAAGATACATTCAAAGTCAGCTTTTTTGCTGGTGATACAGCTTCTGCGCTTTCTTCTATATCAAACTTTTCTGATATTATCTTCATAAATTCTTCGCTGCTGTATCCATTCAGGTCTTTTACAACTCTGTTGTAAGGCATAATCATAAGCTCTTCGTCTGGAAATAATACTGATAAAAGTAATTAAACTCCTCATCTCCTGTATAATCCGGATGTTCTGCCCTTCTCTTTAAGCCAACCTTGACAGCAGATGCAGCCCTGTGATGTCCGTCTGCTATGTATATATCATTTATTCCTGCAAATGCATTTTTAATGTTATCAACTGCTTCTTTATCAGCAATCTTGTATACCTGATGTCTTATTCCATCTGGTGATGTAAAGCTGTACAGCGGCTCTTCCTTCTTAGCTTTGCCACTTCTTCCCTTATGACATCGTTGGCTCTGTAAGCAAGAAAGATAGGTCCTGTCTGCGCTGAACATCTGTCAACATGGTTAATTCTGTCTGCTTCCTTATCCGCTCTTGTATTCTCGTGCTTTTTAATAACATTATTCTGATAGTCATCGATAGAAGCACAGGCAACTATACCTGTCTGGACTCTTCCATTCATAGTAAGTTCATACACATAGTATGACTTATCTGTATCTGTAATGAAAGTTCCATCTGCTATCCTCTCATCAAGAAGCTGTCTTGCCTTGTCATACACTTCATCTGCATATGTATCGACCGATGAGTCAAACTGTGTTTCAGCTCTGTCTATGGCAAGAAATGAAAGCGGCTCACGCGCTACTTCCTGCAAAGTATATCCCCTGTTGTATACATCATAAGGAAGAGCCGCCACTTTGTCAGCCACAGCTTTATCCGGTCTTATACATTCAAATGCTTTAATAGTTGCCATAACTTCGTCCATCCTTTCTTTAATCTTATGTCATACTGTATTATAATATCTTACACTCACGAATACACATTTTAATATTAAATGTCCCACCATGCATATCTATGAAAGATTGCTGCTTTCATGGTCTATCTTACAGTATGGCTTGTATGTAACAGTTCATGTGATTTCTCTGATAATGGCTCTTTGAAATAATCCCTGTAGCACTGGGTACCTCTGGATTTTCGTGTGAAAATCTTACATTATTCACTTTATCAAGTCCATAAAGCACCTTACATCTTTCTGCCACTTTATCGTAATCATCCTTATAGGCTGTCCACCGCCATTGATACAGCCGCCCGGACCGCCATAACTTCAACAAAGTCATACTTTACTTTTCCTGCTGCTATCGCATCCATAAGCTTTCTTGCATTGGAAAGACTGCTTGCAACTGCAACCTTAAGTATATTGCCATTGATAGTAAACTTTGCTCCTTCCAGCCATCAAGACCTCTTACACTGGAATGCATCCGGTTCAGGATTAGTCTTATTGACAAGGTAGTAAGCACTTCTTAATGCTGCTTATCCATAACTCCGCCTGTAGCACCAAATATAACACCTGCGCCGCTTCCTACACCAAGAGGATTGTCAAACTCTTCTTCTGTAAGCTCTTCCGCCTTTATAAAGAATGACTTTAACATTCTCTCAACCTCTCTTGTAGTGAGTACCGCATCAACATCGCCTCTGCCATCCCATGTAATCTCATCTTTCTTTGCAAGACAAGGCATAAGTGATACACAGAATATTCTTTCAGGGTCAACACCAAGCTTTTCTGCATAATAAGACTTTGTGACCGCACCAAACATCTGCTGTGGTGACTTGGCTGTTGAAAGTCTGTCTGCATACTGTGGATATTCTTTCTTTATAAAGTTTACCCAGCCAGGACAGCATGATGTAAACATAGGAAGTCCTGATTCTTTAATCTCAGGAAGTCTGTGAAGCAGCTCCTCCATAATAGTAAGATCTGCAGAAAATGTTGTGTAAATATGTAATCAAAGCCAACTTTTCTTAATGCTGATACAAGTCTTTTAGCTGTTGCAAATTCTTTGCTTAATCCAAAACCTTCACCCACGCTGCTCTTACAGCAGGGGCTATCTGTACTACTGTTATGATATCTTCTTCTCAACTGCATCAAGAACGATACCAACATCATCTCTTTCCTTTAATGCACCTACAGGACAGTTGACAACGCACTGACCGCAAAGTGTACACTTAGTTTCCTGTATAGTCTTATTCTTTGCCACATTTACAGTAGTTCTTGAACCTGTGTTAACAACATCCCATATATGCATACCCTGTATGTTATCGCATATCTGTACACATCTCATACACTTAATACACTTGTCATTGGCCCTTAGAAGTGGAAAATTCTTATCCCACTTCTTATTCTTCAAGTATTGAGTCATATGGCATTTCTGATATATTAAGCTCATTGGCGAGCGACTGTAATGTACAGTTACCGCTTCTTACACATGATGCACATTCATAGTCGTGCTGTGAAAGTATAAGCTTGACATTAGTCTTCTTGTAGTACGCACTTTTCTTGTGTTAGTACGTATAACCATTCCTTCCTGTACCACGTTGTTGCAGGCTGTAACACATCTGTCCTGTCCTTCAACCTCAACAACGCATACACGGCACGCACCTATCTCATTAACCTCTTTAAGATAACACAGAGTAGGCACATCAACTCCAACTTTACAGCCGCAAGGATAGTTGTTCCGTCTTCCACGGTAATATCTATTCCGTTTATTGTTGCATTTTACCATTGTTCTTCTCTGCCTCCTCTAAATGCTCCAAATCCGAAGTGATCACATCTTAAGCAGCGTCCAGCCTCCTGACACGCCTCCTCACATGTGAAACCATACTCAATAGGTTCAAAGTCGTTCTTTCTTTCAGCTGCTTTCTTAAAGCAACTCTTCAACTCTTCCGCACGCAACCTTATCTTCGTTGCTTGCATAAGGTATCTCATCACATGTAATCTCATGATTAAAGCCAAGATACTCATCTATATTAGCTGCTGCAACCTTACCTGCCGCAATAGCCTTTATAACTGTCGCCGGACCTGTTACGCAGTCGCCGCCTGCAAATACGCCCTCAGACATCTCACCCTCCTGTGGTGTAATATTACCTGTATTAAGCGCTGAGATAACACCTCTGAACCTTTATTCCGTGTTCCTCAAAGCTCTTTGTTTCTATACCCTGTCCGATAGCAACTACTATAAGGTCGCTCTCTAAGAGTACCTCATCCTTTGATGCTGCCTTAGGTGCTGGTCTTCCGTGTGAAACCTTTGATATCATCTGTGGCTTTACAACAAGTCCTATGGCATTGCCCTCTTCATCCTTCTTGATACGCACTGGTGACATAAGTTCAAGAACATCGCAGCCCTCTGCCTCAGCACCTACAACCTCCTCAAGTGCCGTCATATCTGCCTTACGTCTCTGTATACAATACTTACCTTGCTTTTGCCTTAAGTCTTATAGATGAACGCGCCACGTCCATAGCTACGTTACCACCACCGATAACTATAACTCTCTTTCCTGTATAATCCGGCATATCGCCGTCACCGATGGCACGAAGCATTTCAACAGCAGATGTTATTCCGCTCTTGGCATCCCCACCTTCTATACCCATCTTTTATCTGCATGCGCACCGATAGATATATATGTAGCATCATATTCCTCAGTTATATCATCAAATGATATATCCTTTCCTACACTTACATTTTTCTTTACTTCTATTCCCGTTGAAAGAATGGAGTCTATTTCTTCATCGCTTTTACGTGGAAATCTGTAGTTAGGAATACCATATCTTAACATACCGCCAAGCTGCTTCCTCTGTTCAAATATAGTAACCTTATGACCCATAAGTGCAAGATAATAAGCCGCACTAAGTCCACCCGGTCCACCACCAATAATAGCGACTTTCTTTCCTGTATCCGGCTCACATTCTGAACTGGCACAATACCTGCATTATCAACTGCCATTTTCTTAAGTCCACGTATATTGACAGGAGCATCGATTATGGTTCTCTTACATCTGTTTTCACAAGGATGCTCACATATATATGCACATGTTGTTGGCATAGGATTATCTCTTCTTATAAGTCTTACTGCATCTGCATATCTTCCCTGCTGTACAAGTGCTATGTAGCCCGGTATATCAACTCCGGCAGGGCATGACTTAACACACGATACAGGCTGGTTACTGTTACATGAACAGAAACCATTATGTATATGTGACTCAAAATCATCTATACAGCCGTCAACTGACTTAAGCGCAAGCTTAGCAGCCTCATATCCTATGGCGCAGTCTGCTGAATAGTATATTCCCTCTGCTGTGAGCTTTATATTTTCAACTGTTTCTTCCGTTGCTTCCATCAAGCACGTTATCAAAAGTCTTGCAAGCTGTCTTAATCCGACACGGCATGGCACACACTTACCACATGACTGTGCAAGACACATTTTTATAAATGATCTTGTAAGGTCAACTGGACATAATCCCGGTGGAGATGCCACTATTCGTCTTTCAAGATCCTGATACATCGACTCCATTGTTACCTGAGCCTTATCCTTAGTTAATATAGTTAATCTACTCACTAAAACAGACCTCTCTTTCCTGAATTTAACATGTTATTGTCTGTAACGTCCTAATATTCTGAATATGAATAATATTCTCATAATCAAATCATCTGTTCCTGCTGCATTAAAACACAGAACAATAACCTTAAAAGTTAAACAAAATATTAATATAACCAAACTATTATAGTGTAACATTACCGTTAATAATTGACAACAAAGGTTATTTCTTTAACAAACTAACGCAAATATCAGAATTCACACGCAAATCATTAATATGCCGTATCACTCTGCAAACTTTCACAACGCAGTCCCTTATTATCCAAATAATACACGATATCGACATAAATACACCATACAATTAACTTAATCTAATATTATACTGACACGCTAGATTATGCAAGTGGAAACGGTTATAAGTTTAGTATTCATATGCTTAGAAACTTTAAAAGGACAGTCGATTTTCTCGGCTGTCCCTTGCAGTTTTGCTTTAATTACTTTTGAATTTATATTTTCCTTTTCCATAACCAGATACTGGTTCAATAATATCTGCCTGAACCAGATTTGAAAGGAACTTAGACGCTTCATTGTGATTTTGCCTTCAATATTCTGAATAGCAGCATCAACCAGATATTTAGAGGGTTTAAGTCCATCCACTGCCTGTAGTCCGATTGCCGTACTCCAGACATAGCTCTTATGTGCTTTATCCGGTTCAGACTCTCTCAAATATTCTTTAAACGGGTCTTTTCCATATTCCCCACCTCGCTTCATAGTTTTACCATAATTTTTATATATCACTCATCAATAAAAATATTAAACCTATATACGAAAATCCAAATTCCACATTCATATTTGTTATCCATCTTTCTAACAAATAATATTTTTACTGCCATTAATATAATATTATATATTAATCTTTCGTACCTTTCAACATTTCACCACGATTACGACCTTTTAACTATAAATGAGCAAATAAAGAAAAACGGTTCTTTGTCAAGAGTGGTGAAAGATTTAGAACCAAAACATACGAAAATAAGTATCAAAAGACAGGTGCGGATCTAATTCCACACCTGCCAAAATATAATTATATAACATTTATCATTCTTAATTATCCAGAATAAATTGTCACTACTATAATACTGTGATTACTTAACAACTCTTACCTTGATAACGCCGTCAATAGCTGAAAGCTTAGCTGCCACATCATCTGTGATAGCTGAACCTGTATCAAGAACAGAGTAAGCATAATCTCCTCTTGACTTGTTATCCATAGACTCAATGTTAATACCTGCATCACCCATAACACTTGTAAGCTTGCTTATGATTGCTGGTACATTCTTATGACATACTGTAACCCTTCCTGCTGATGTACATACACCACAGTCACAGTTTGGATAGTTTACAGAATTGACAATATTACCATTCTCAATGAAGTTTCTTAATTCCTTAACTGCCATGACAGCACAGTTATCTTCGGCTTCTTCAGTTGAAGCACCAAGATGTGGAAGTACGATAACGCCTCCTGACCTGCTGTTGTTGTGTTAGGGAAATCAGTAACATACTTAGCAACCTTGCCAGACTTGATAGCATCAAGAATAGCTGGCTCATCAACAAGTACATCTCTTGCACAGTTAACAATAACTGTACCCTTCTTCATTATATCAAATGCTGCCTTATTAATCATACCCTTAGTGCTGTCAAGTGCTGGTACATGAATAGTAATATAATCACATTCCTTATATATATCCTCAACATTTACAATGTGCTTAACTTCGCTTGAAAGGCTCCATGCTGCATTAACTGAAAGGTATGGGTCATATCCGTATACTTCCATGCCAAGGCTTATAGCTGCATTAGCAACTAACTGTCCGATAGCACCAAGTCCGATAACACCAAGCTTCTTACCCTTGATTTCCTTTACCTGCAAATGCTTTCTTAGCCTTTTCTGCTGACTTTGCAATATCTGCATCATCCTTATTATCTTCAACCCACTTGATACCGCCAAGAATATCTCTTGAAGCTAAAAGTAATGCTGCAAGAACGTGTTCCTTAACTGCATTTGCATTTGCTCCCGGAGTATTGAATACTACGATACCCTTATCAGCACATTTATCAAGAGGAATATTATTAACACCTGCGCCTGCTCTTGCGATGGCAAGAAGGTCATCTGATAATTCCATATCATGCATCTTGGCACTTCTTACAAGTACTGCCTGTGCATCTTCATATGCTGCATTTGTATTATAATCGCTTGAAAAAGGTCAAGACCTACAGAAGCGATATTATTAAGACAATTAACGTTAATCATTATGCATTCTCCTTCTCGAACTTCTTCATAAATTCAACTAACTTCTCTACGCCTTCGATTGGCATAGCGTTATATATAGAAGCTCTCATACCGCCAACTGTTCTGTGACCCTTAAGGTTAACGAAACCAGCTGCTTCTGCTTCCTTAACAAACTTAGCATCAGTTCTTTATCACCTGTTACGAAAGGAACATTCATAAGTGAACGGTCTTCCTTAACAACTGTTCCCTTGAACATCTTTGACGCATCAAGGAAATCATAAAGAACTTTTGCTTTCTTTTCATTGCGTTCTTTCATTACTTCAAGTCCGCCCATCTTCTTAATCCACTTAAATACCTTGCCGCAGATATAAATGTTGTAGCAAGGAGTGTATTGTAAAGAGAGTCTGCATCTGCCTGTGTTTTCCATTTTAACATGGTTGGTGTTCCAGGAAGTACATCGTCTGTTATAAGGTCTCTTATAATTGCGATAACAACACCAGCAGGTCCGATATTTTTCTGAACTCCGCAATATACAACGCCATACTTTGTAACATCCATAGGTTCTGATAAGAAGCATGATGAAACATCTGATACAAGGATATGTCCCTTTGTGTTAGGAGTGTCTTATACTTAGTACCATAGATAGTATTGTTCTCGCAGATGTATACATAATCCGCATCTTCTGGAATATCAAGGTCAGAACAATCTGGAATATATGTATATGTTTTATCCTCAGAGGAAGCGACAGCAACAGCCTCACCATATATTTTAGCTTCGTTAAATGCTTCTTAGCCCACTGACCAGTGATAATATAAGCTGCTTTCTTGTTCTTCATAAGGTTCATAGGAACTTCTGCGAAGAACTGCGATGCTCCACCCTGAAGGAATAATACTTTGTAATTATCAGGTATATTCATAAGCTCTCTTAAGTCTTTTTCAGCTTCCTTGATGATGTTATCATAAACCTTGGAACGATGGCTCATCTCCATAACCGACTGACCAGAACCCTGGTAATCTAACATTTCATCTGCTGCTTCCTTAATACTTCTTCAGGTAACACTGCTGGACCTGCACTAAAGTTATAAACTCTTGCCACTTTTCTTTCCTAATCCATTTGAATTCTTTAAAATAATAATAATAATAAACTTTTAATCTTAAGTACAACATATGTAAACATCCCAACTATACAACATATGGCTGTGTCTATTATATTATGATAAACTCAATAGATAACATAATATTGATATCTTAATATTGATAACATAATATTCATTCATCATATATCTGTATAAATGTTATATCTTAATATCTGCTGTAAGTGTATATTACTCAGTCACTTTCAGAACGACCTATATTTTGTCAATTTTGTTGTAAATTCTCCTAAGTATTAAAAATTTATTAAACTATATTTTATGCTTGTATATTTGCTATGTCAAGTTAATATTTTAACATATTAAAGTTATATGTGTATTTTTTAATACCTTAAAGTAATTAGCACACAATTAAGTGTTTTTCTTTACATCTATCTTATTAATTGCAACTGTGGAAGAGAGATTTTTCACTCACATCCTATTCATTGAACATATTAAAGAATTCCAAACCAGCATAACCAATGCCAGTCTGGAATTCTATTAATTAATCTTAACCAATCTCTTACTTGCCTTCTGCCTGCTTTTGTTAAGGTCTTCTCTGTCGAAAGCCTCTGATATAGGCGCACCTGGTGCAACCATAGGGAATACCTTATCATCCTTGCATATATCACACTCAATAACACATGGTATATTAAGCTCAATAGCTTCCTTAAGTGCATTTTCAAAGCTATATCAGCTACTCTTGTACGCCTTAGCGCCCATACCTTCTGATACCTTGACAAAGTCAACCTGATCATCAAGAACAGTTGCTGAATAACGCTTTCCATAGAATAAATCCTGCCACTGTCTTACCATACCAAGTACGTGGTTGTTAAATACTATCTCAATAATAGGGATATTGTATCTTGTTGCTGTTGCTATTTCGTTCATATTCATACGGAAACAGCCATCACCAGCTATATTGATAACAACCTTATCCTTAGCCAACCTTGGCACCTATGCAGGCACCAAGTCCATAACCCATAGTACCAAGTCCGCCTGATGTAAGAAGTGTTCTAGGATTTTTATACTTATAATGCTGTGCTGCCCACATCTGATGCTGTCCGACATCTGTAGAAATTATAGCCTCACCCTTTGTAATGTCATATATCTTTTCCATAATATATGGTCCGTTAAGTACATCTTTTCTGTATCTCATAGGGAACTTTTCTTCATATTCCTTAAGGTGTGCAAGCCATTCTGAGTGGTCAAGCTGGTCAAGCTTTGCATTTACTCTTTAAGAATTTCAAGCGCATCACCTATAACAGATGCATCCGTATGTATATTCTTATTTATCTCGGCAGCATCTACATCAAACTGGAGAATTTTAGCATTTTTAGCAAACCTCTGTGTATTGCCTGTAACTCTGTCTGAAAATCTTGCGCCTATAGTTATAAGAAGGTCACACTCTGACACACCGAAATTAGAAGTCTTAGTTCCGTGCATACCAAGCATACCTGTATAATGAGGGTCTGAGCCGTCAAATGCACCTTTACCCATAAGTGTATCACATACTGGCGCATCTACCTTCTTAACAAATCTCTTAAGCTCTTCTGAAGCTTCTGAGGCAATAACACCACCACCTACGAATATATAAGGCTTCTTAGCCTCTTTAATCATAGCTGCTGCACACTCAACATCTTCCTCTGTTATTGTGTCTGTAACTCTTTCTATTGGCTTTGGAGTTTCCTTTATATAGTCGCACTCATTTGCTGTAGCATCCTTAGTAATATCTACAAGAACAGGACCCGGACGTCCTTCCTTTGCTATTCTGAATGCTCTTCTTAATGTAGAAGCAAGGTCTTTAACATCCTTTACAATAAAGCTATGCTTAGTTATAGGCATAACAATTCCAGCTATATCTACTTCCTGAAAACTATCTCTTCCAAGAAGAGGGAGTGTAACATTACATGTAATGGCAACTACAGGAATAGAATCCATCATAGCAGTTGCAATACCTGTTACAAGATTAGTAGCTCCAGGGCCTGATGTTGCAAAACATACACCGACCTTACCTGTTGCTCTTGCATAACCATCAGCGGCATGTGATGCACCCTGCTCATGAGATGTAAGTATATGTGTAATCTCATCTGAATGCTTATATAAAGCATCATAGACGTTAAGAATGGCTCCGCCCGGGTATCCAAATACAGTATCTACACCCTGCTCTTTTAAACATTCAACTATAATCTCTGAACCATTTAATATCATTCGTCCGTCTTCCTTTCGTTATATTTATATTTCTACTTTTATAATATGTTCCATCTAAATATACTTATTAAGCCTCTGGTGTCTTTAAGATAGCACCTCTGTTACCAGATGTAACCATTGATGCATATCTCTTAAGATAACCTGTTGTTACCTTAGGTTCTCTTGGCTGCCATTTTGCTTTTCTTGCTGCCATTTCTTCATCAGAAACCTTGAGTTCAAGCTTTAAGCCTGGAATATCAATGCTTATGATATCGCCTTCCTCTACTAAAGCTATAGGGCCGCCAACTGCTGCCTCCGGTGATACGTGTCCGATAGAAGCACCACGGCTTGCACCTGAGAAACGTCCATCTGTAATAAGTGCAACTGATGAACCAAGTCCCATACCTGCGATTGCAGATGTCGGGTTCAGCATTTCTCTCATACCAGGACCGCCCTTTGGTCCTTCATAGCGGATAACCACAACATCTCCAGGTACAATCTTGCCGCCCTTGATAGCTGCAATAGCATCCTCTTCACAGTCAAATACTCTTGCTGGACCTTCGTGTACAAGCATTTCATCAACTACTGCTGAACGCTTGACAACTGAACCATCTGGTGCAAGATTACCTGAAAGAACTGCAAGTCCGCCTGTCTTGCTATATGGATTATCAACTGGTCTTATAACCTCTTCATCCCTGTTATAAGCTGTTGCAATGCACTCACCGATAGTCTTACCTGTAACTGTCATGCAGTCTGTATTAAGAAGTCCGATATCTGCAAGTTCGTTCATAACTGCATAAACTCCGCCTGCTTCGTTCAGATCTTCAATATAAGTATGACCTGCCGGTGCAAGATGACAAAGGTTTGGAGTCTTTTCACTTATTGGATTAGCGAACTTGATATCAAAGTCAAAGCCAATCTCATGTGCGATTGCCGGAAGGTGAAGCATGCTGTTTGTACTGCATCCAAGTGCCATATCAACTGTAAGTGCATTCATAATAGAGTCCTTTGTAATAATATCTCTTGCTGTAATACCCTTATTAACCATATCCATAACTGCCATACCTGCGTGCTTTGCAAGCTGGATTCTTGCAGAATAAACAGCCGGGATTGTTCCATTTCCTTTCAGTCCCATACCAAGAGCCTCTGTCAGACAGTTCATACTGTTTGCTGTGTACATACCAGAACATGATCCACATGTAGGACATGCCTTTTCTTCAAACTCAAGTACATCTTCTTCTGTCATAGTTCCGGCAGCATATGAACCAACTGCCTCGAACATAGATGAAAGACTTCTCTTCTTACCCTTTACATGACCTGCGAGCATAGGTCCGCCTGATACAAATACTGTAGGAAGGTTAAGTCTTGCTGCTGCCATCAGAAGTCCCGGTACGTTCTTGTCACAGTTTGGAATCATTACAAGTCCGTCAAACTGATGTGCCATAGCCATACACTCTGTAGAGTCAGCTATTAAATCTCTTGTCACCAAAGAGTACTTCATACCGATATGTCCCATAGCAATACCATCACATACTGCGATAGCTGGGAATACTACTGGAACACCACCGGCCTCAGCTACTCCTAACTTAACTGCATTAACAATCTTATCAATATTCATATGACCTGGTACTATTTCATTATATGAACTTACAATACCAATCATAGGTTTCTTCATTTCTTCTGCTGTGAAGCCAAGTGCATTAAAAGGCTTCGCGCAGGTGCCTGCTGCATACCGCTTCTTGCGTTATCACTTACCATAATTATTCTCCTTGTAAATCTAATTCTTTAAGTTAAAATGTTCTCTCGGCGCGCATATTTACTTAGAACACACAACTTATTCCACTATTCGTTAAGCTTTCATACATTATACTGCTTCACTAACTATCCAGCTTTTATACATTATTCTGCCAGGGAACATTTATCATTATTTTCTATATTTTATAAATATTCATTCACACTGTATGTTATTTATACTCTCTTAGCTATAAGGTCGCCCATCTTGTCTGTTCCAACCTTTGTACAGCCTTCTGAATATATATCTGTTGTTCTGTAACCTTCCTTAAGGACTGCTGCAACTGCTGCCTCAACAGCATCTCTTCCTTATCAAGGTCAAGTGAATATCTTAACATCATTGCTGCAGAAAGAATTGTTGCTATAGGGTTAGCTATATTCTTTCCTGCGATATCTGGTGCAGAACCGTGGCTTGGCTCATACAAGCCTAACTTAGTCTTACCAAGGCTTGCGGATGATAACATTCCAATAGAACCTGTGATCATACTTGCTTCATCTGATAAAATATCTCCAAACATATTCTCAGTTAAAATAACATCAAACTGTCCCGGATTCATAACAAGCTGCATAGCACAGTTATCTACAAGCATGTCCTCTAATTCAACCTCTGGGTAATCCTTTGCAACTTCATGCACAATCTTTCTCCAGAGTCTTGAAGAATCAAGTACATTTGCCTTATCTACGCTTGTTACTTTTTTCTTCTCTTCATAGCGATCTCAAAACCTTTAATGGCAATTCTTCGAATTTCTTCTTCATTATATGTAAGGGTATCAACAGCAGTCATAAGACCGTCAACCTCTTCTGTGTGCCTCTTACCAAAGTAAAGACCACCTGTTAATTCTCTCATGATGACCATATCAAAGCCATCGCCGATAATCTCATCCTTGATCGGGCAGGCTGCCTTTAATTCATCATATAAATAAGCAGGACGAATGTTAGCGAATAACTCTAAGTCCTTACGAATTTTTAATAGTCCTGCCTCTGGTCTTAGGTTAGGTGCCACGTCATACCATCTTGAGTTACCCACGTTTCCACCTACAGCACCTAGAAGCACTGCATCTGAGGCCTTAGCGACGGCTACTGCCTCATCTGTAAGAGGTACTCCGCACTCATCAATAGAGCATCCTCCCATTAAAATCTTCGTATAATCGAACTTATGACCATACTTAGCTGCCACAGCATCTAATACCTTAACTGCCTCTGTGACTATCTCTGGCCCGATTCCATCTCCTGGAATTAATGTTATTCTACAATCCATGTTAATTCCTGCCTTTCTTTCTTGTACTACAGCCCCACTTAAGTATACTAAGCTAAGTTTAGGCTATTGGTTAATATTCTACTCCATAATAGTGTTTTTCAAGTAGTGCGGTAATTAATGTAGAAATTTTAAGAGTGGTTCTAAAATTCCCCACTCTTGACAAAATAAAATCTCCAGAAAATCATCTGACTTTCCGGAGATTATTACACTATATATATTGTACTGATATTTCCTATTATAAAATAACAGCAAACTACAATATACACATCAATTATTCTTCTGATGCTGCTGGCTTCTCAACCTGAGCAATAGCTTTCTTCTGCATTGTGATACGGCAGTTCTTGTTGTTACCGAATTCTACGATTACATCATCCTCTGTTATATCAAGAATAACGCCATAGAAACCACTTGTTGTAAGAACATAATCACCGATAGCCATTGAATCCATAAGATGCTGCTGTTCCTTCTGCTGCTTCTTCTGTGGCTTAATTGCAAAGAAGTACATTAAAGCACAAAGTGCTATTACATACACAATAATAATACCAAGCTGTCCCATTACTAATTCCTAAATACTTGCCCTATACAGGCTCAATATTGTTATAATAACGTAATTTTTCTGTATGTCTATCTTTTAATGATAAATTTATAGCATTTTATGATTACAATCAATTCTGTTATTATTTTCATTTTATGATGTACACGTATTGCTACACATCAACGCAACACTCTGATATCTGAACATTAGTCCTATTTTTTATCGTAAGTCTTTAAAAGATATAATCTCTCATCCTTAAAGCTCTTATAGTTTCCTGCATCAATAGCACCCTGATATCCTCCATAAGATGATTATAGAAGTAAAGATTATGGAGTACGCAGAGTCTCATTCAAGCATTTCCTTAGCCTTAAGCAAATGTCTTATGTAGGCTCTTGAATAATTCTTACAAGCAGGACACTGACAACCCTCTTCGATAGGTGCTGTATCCTTTTCATACTTTGCATTGAAAGATTAATCTTTCCAAGCTTTGTATACACATGTCCGTGACGTCCATTTCTTGATGGATATACGCAGTCGAAGAAGTCGATACCCCTGTCAACTGACTCTAATATATTGGCTGGTGTTCCAACACCCATAAGGTATGTCGGCTTATCCTGTGGAAGATATGGAACAACCTCATCAAGCACGTGATACATTTCCTCGTGTGACTCACCTACTGCAAGACCACCAACTGCATATCCGTCAAGGTCAAGCTCTGATATGCGCTTTGCGTGGTCAATTCTTATATCATCATATATTGCACCCTGATTGATACCAAAAGCATCTGGCTCTTATTAATAGTATCTTCAAGCGAGTTAAGTCGGTTCATTTCTTTCTTACAGCGTTCAAGCCATCTTGTAGTTCTCTCAACGGAGTTGATGATGTACTTTCTGTCAGCCTTTGCAGGCGCACACTCATCAAATGCCATCGCAATCGTGGATGCAAGATTAGACTGAATCTGCATGCTCTGTTCCGGTCCCATAAATATCTTATGACCATCAATATGTGACTGGAATGTAACTCCCTCTTCCTTAATCTTACGGAGTCCTGCAAGCGAAAACACCTGAAATCCGCCAGAATCTGTCAGGATCGGTTTATCCCAGTGCATAAATTTATGCAGCCCTCCAAATTCCTTGATCAGCTTATCTCCTGTTCTTACATGCAGATGATATGTATTAGATAACTCCACCTGTGTTCCAATCTCCTGCAAATCTGTTGTAGCAACTGCGCCTTTATAGCCGCAACAGTCCCAACATTCATAAATACTGGTGTCTGAACTGTTCCATGAACTGTTGTGAATTCTGCTCTTTTAGCTCTTCCATCTGTTTTTAATATTTTGTACATATTTCTCTTTTCCTTCTTATCTTATTTCTATAATTCAGCTTTTTATTAGTTATTCTACCAATTTATTCTTCTTTGATATATCATTCCATAATCTATATAGATAGCAGTCTTTTATCTATCTTTTGTAGAAATCAACTATTCTGTCTATTCTTGATGTCATATTACCTAATATCATATCTACAAGTGTCAACGCAGTCATAGCTTCAACTACAACTACAGCTCTTGGCACAATCATAGGGTCGTGTCTGCCTTTTATTGATATCTCAATATCCTCACCTGACTTGTTGACTGTCTGCTGGACTGCCGCTATAGATGGCGTTGGCTTAACTGCTGCCCTGAATATTATATCAGAACCATCACTCATACCACCAAGCACTCCGCCACTATGGTTAGTTTTCTTTATTATGCTGCCATCTTTCATAGTAAAGCTGTCATTATTAGTACTTCCTGTACTGTCAGCCGCAGCAAAACCGTCACCTATCTCAAAGCCTTTGACAGCTCCTATTGACATAATCGCCTTTGCAAGATTAGCATCCAGCTTTTCAAACACAGGATCACCAACTCCCGGCATCATACCCGTTACAACACACTCTATTATACCACCGATAGAATCCTTCTCCTGTATCTTTTCACCAGCATACTTTTCTACCCTTGCTGCCGCTTCACTATCAGGCATATTAAATGCATTATTATCACGTTCTTTTATATCGAACTTATCATAATCAATGCTTATACCGCCTATTCTTGATGCATACGCACTCACGCTGATATTAAGTGCTTCAAGAACCTTCATAGCAACAGCACCTGCTGCCACTCTTCCTATCGTTTCACGTCCAGAGCTTCTTCCGCCGCCTCTGTAATCCCTGAAACCATATTTCTCATCAAATGTGTAATCCGCATGTCCGGGTCTGTAGTAGTTAGCAATCTCTGAATAATCAGATGAACGCTGTGTTTTATTGTATACCACCATAGATATAGGTGTTCCTGTCGTTTTGCCTTCAAATACACCTGACAGTATACTCACCTTATCATCTTCCTTCCTTGGTGTAGTAAACTTAGACTGTCCCGGCTTTCTCCTGTCAAGAAACTTCTGAATATCCTCTTCACATAAAGGAATACCCGCTGGACATCCATCCACAACCACACCCAGTCCTTCTCCATGGGATTCACCCCAGGTCGCTATCTTAAATATATTTCCAAATGTTGAACCTGCTGCCACCTTATCTTTCTCCTATCCTGTATCAATATTTATTCTATCTGCCACATTATTGAATATCGAACCTGCCAACAGTACCACAGCCAGCCAGTTAAATCCTAAACGCACAAAAATCTGATATCATAAAATAACACACTCTATAGATAATATCAGATTTCTGTTAAATATTCAAAACATTCTTTTATCTTTGACAAGCTTTTTCATCCAACAAGTCATTTTCACAGCACAGGCTTTATTACCCTTTTGGAAATACAAACTTTTTCAATTCTTTGAATTTACAATATTTTGCAGCATAATTTTATGTAGCAATATTCTTTTATACTTTTATAAATTCACTATTGACTTTCTATTGTTTTGCCGTATATTAACAGTATACTTAATTAAGTCTTAAATACATATATTTATTGCTATAGAATTTATTTTGATGTTGCATAACGTGCAGCTAAGACTTTTCCAAAAGTTTATATTTGCCTATTAGATTTATTTTGATATTGTATAACCAGCTATTGCTTAATTATGATTATGTGATTATACAAGTAATATGTCCGCTCACAATATCTGCATCATAGACTTATAGATATTTTCACCCTTATTTAGCATATATTTATGTATTTCTAACATTTCGCGCTGAATTCAGTATCAGACCAATACCCATATATACAATCAGGCAGCTACTATAATTGGTTATATCAGGTGTTAATATTTTATAACATATTTTGTATTATGATGCGAGTGTTAAAAATAAGTTTTGCCACTCACTGCTGTATTAGGACTGCTGCATTGCTTTACCTGTACATAAGAGATATCGTTTTAATACACCTGTTATAATCAGCAGTAAATGTGTTTAAGAATATTTTTAAAATGATATACTCTCAACGCACTTGTTATATGCCAAACCAGATGTTACAATATATGATATATACATATTATCTATTGTTTTATAGCAGACCTGCCTGTTGTCAGATTTACTTAATACAAAAGGAGATTTTGCTTATGAAACATAATGACAAAGATAATAATTATTACAACAAAAGCGCTGATAATAATAAAACAATTAAAAGATAGTAGCTCCTCTACTACAACCAAGCGATACAGTGATAACGTGTTCTGCCTGTTATATTCTGATAAAACAACTTATTAGATTTGTATAATGCGCTGAATAATTCATCTCATACTGATATTGACAATCTTACAATAACTACGCTGAAAGGCGGCGTATATATGAAGTATAAGAATGATGCTTCATTTGTATTCAGTTATGAGTTATATATGTTTGAGCAGCAGTCATCTATCAACTTCAATATGCCATTAAGATTTTTCCATTATGGCTCTGAGGTATATAGGGATATATTTCCCAATAGTATACTGCACAGAAGAAGTATGATTAAAATTCCCTCCGCATTTTATTACCTTCCATAATGGCAGGGAAAGATGAAGGAACGTGTTAAAATTCTTAAGCTGTCAGATATGTTTGAACATCCTACAGACAATCCGGAGCTTGAATTAATCGTTACCGTAATCAATCTTAATCCAGATGAAGAAGCTGACTCTGCTACAGGCAATGACACTAACAATAAAGGCAGCTCTCACAACAATAATCATAAAATGTCAGCAATGTAAATGGATTATTCACGGATGACATTCTGAACCGTTGCCAGTCGCTTAGGGATTATATGACATTTGTCAATAAAGTACGTCATAAGATGGATACACTTGGCTTGAATGTGCGAACATCAGTTATCGAATCCGTTGATGAATGTATTAAAGAGGATATACTGTCGGACTTCTTTATAAAGCATAGGGATGAGGTGATTGACGTGAGTATATTTGAATATGACGAAGAAGGTGTTATGGATGTGTTGCGTGAGGAAGCTCGTGAAGAAGCTCGTAAGCAGGCACTTACTGAAGGCCTTGAAAAGGGCGCACCGCCGGACTAAAGGAAGGTAGTGACAACGCAACCCTTAAAGCAATCCGCAATATTATGAACAAGCTCAGTAAGTCTGCTGATGAGGCGATGGATATTCTTGATATTGATACCGATAAGAGAACGCAATATAAAGAACAGATAAATAAAATCTGCAATTAATTAAGCAGGCACAAAAGGAAAAAGAAATTTAGTACAACTAAAAATGGATACTAAACCTTACCCACACTCTTGACAAAGAGCCAAAAATTTATTTTATATAGCCAAAGAAGTCCAGAAAAGCTCAAACTGAGGTAACTCCTCAATCTAATCTTTTCTGGACTTCTTTTATTTTCATTATTTGAATTATTCAATATTCTTTCGGGTTATTTATTTTCTTACCTTGTCAGCCATTTCTATCTTAATTAACTTCGCCACCTTAATTATTCAATGCTCTCCAGATTATTCCTTGCTTCATCAAGCGCTGCCGCTGACTGGGCATCCATCTTTTCTGGCTTTGTCTTTAAGATAAGCCTCTTTGTGACATTCATAGCCTCCTTGACAGCCTTTTCTTAGGCTTATCCCAGACCTTTTATTCTGGCTGTACTCACCTTCTGCCCTTCTTAGTGTATTTTCTGCCTCTATACGTGAGTTGCAGAACTCTTCATTCTGCTTGTCCTGCGCACCATACACCTCAGCTTCCCACTTGGCTCTCTATTTCTTCTTCCGACATATTAGAACTTGAAGTTATCGTTATCGACTGCTCCCTTCCAGTTCCTAGGTCCTTCGCTGATACATTTACAATACCATTCGCATCTATATCAAATGTTACCTCAATCTGTGGCACACCTGCCATAGCTCTTTATACCACTCAGTCTGAAGTTGCCAAGAAGCTTGTTGTCCCTTGTAAATCTTCTCTCACCCTGAAACACCTTGATATCAACAGATGTCTGGAAATTGCCAGCCGTTGTAAATATCTGGCTGTGGCGTGTCGGAATAGTTGTGTTACGCTCTATAAGCCTGCTCGATATCCCTCCGACAGTTTCAATAGAAAGTGAAAGCGGAGTTACATCCATAAGTATAATCTCCGATGCCGCTGAACCCGGCAAGCTGATTGCCAAGCTTGCCGCCCTGAACTGCCGCACCAAGTGCTACACACTCATCAGGATTAAGATTTCTTGATGGCTCTTTACCCATAATCTGTCTTACCTTATCCTGAACTGCCGGAATTCTTGTAGAACCACCGACAAGAAGCACCATACCTATATCACTCTTGCTAAGTCCTGCATCGTGAAGCGCATTTTCAACAGGAATGACTGTCTTATCTACAAGGTCATCTGTAAGCTCGTTAAACTTCTGCCTTGTAATATTCATATCCATATGATGTGGTCCATCCTTAGCCACAGCAATAAATGGAAGATTAATATTCGCATTCATAGCTGACGAAAGCTCTTTCTTAGCCTTCTCAGCCTCTTCCCTTAATCTCTGCATAGCTGCCGGGTCTTTAGCAAGATTAATTCCATCTGTTTCCTTAAATCTTCCAACAAGATAATCAACAATACGCGCATCAAAGTCATCACCACCAAGATGATTATCTCCAGATGTTGCAAGCACCTCAATAACATTATCTCCTATATCAATAACTGATACATCAAATGTTCCACCGCCAAGGTCATACACAAGCACCTTCTGGGATTTCCGTTGTCAAGTCCATATGCAAGCGCTGCACTTGTTGGCTCATTTATAATCCTGAGGACATTAAGCCCTGCTATCTTACCAGCATCCTTAGTTGCCTGTCTCTGCGCATCATTAAAGTATGCCGGCACAGTGATAACCGCATCCGTCACCTCTTCACCAAGAAAGCCTTCCGCATCCTTTTTAACTTCATAAGTATATAGGCTGATATTTCCTGTGGTGTATATGCTTTACCGTCTATCTTTTCCTGTAATCCGTTCCCATATGTCTTTTATGGAGAATATGGTTCTGTCCGAATTGACCGATGCCTGTCTTCTTGCAGCATCTCCACAAGTCGCTCCTTATTCTTAGTAAATGCGACAACCGATGGCGTAGTTCTGTATCCCTCACTATTCGTAATAACTGTTGGCGATCTCCTTCTATAACTGCCACGCAGCTATTTGTTGTACCAAGATCGATTCCAATTACCTTACTCATAATTCTCCATAACTCACACTAAGAATAATACTAACATACATCCAGATATAAATACGCCCAATCATTCCATATATAAGCATATTTATACCTGACATTCATCCGATAGTTATTAGTGTATCATATTCATAGAGAATTACCATTAATAAATGTGGAATTAATTAGAAAAATTATATAAACTATTTAAGAGCTTTTACACATTTAGCATTCAACACTATTCTACTTATAACTATGCGGCAGCCTCACCCTGAACACCTTCCTCTTAAGCATTTTCCCATCCCATGGAATAAGCGGATATATATAACTCTTTCCGGTTATCGTCCTGTTAAATGCTATCATAAGCACTGAGATTACAACTCCGGCAATAAATCCGCCAAGATTAAATATCTGTGTAAGTATGAGCGTAAGAACTCTTAAAACTTAAATGCGTAACCCATCTCAAAGTTTGTCTGTCCGTAAGTTCCTACTGTTACAACCGCCATATAAAGAAGTGACTCGGATTAAACCAGCCTGAGCTCACTGCATATTCACCGACAACAATACCTGCTACAATACTCAAAGGAGTGGATAACATAGTAGGTGTGTTGACTGCCGCAAGCTTAAGACCATCAACTGCAAGCTCAAGTATAAGAAGCTGCAAAAGTACCGGAACGGTTATATCATCTGTTATAAGAATGAATTTCATAAATTCTGGAACCCATTCAGGATTATTTACAAGAAGCAGCCACAACGGAGTTAATATCCACGTCACTATAGAGAAGAAAAATCTCGTAATTCTAAGATATGAGCCAATCATAGGCGAAAAGTTAAAATCATCCGCCTCCTCTATAATATCAAAGATAGATGCCGGAATTATCATAACCGCGGAGAATTGTCGACCATAATTACAATATTCCCGTCATATGGCTGCTGTCGCAGTATCAGGGCGTTCCGAGTATTTAAACTTTGGAAATGGGTTAATCCATTTATGTGTAAACATACACTCCGCAAGACTTTCTATATTCATAGTTAGCGCATCCACATCTATCGACTGTATAAGACTTCTCATCCTGTCAAGAATACTCTGGTCAACGGAGTCAGATATATAACATATCGCAACATCTGAACGTGAACGTCTTCCAATGCCATATAATTCCATCGAAAATCTTGGGTCGCGTATTCTTCTTCTTAACAATGCTGCATTGGATACAAGCGTTTCCACAAAGCCATCCCTTGAACCTCTTAACACCCTGTCTTTCCACGGCTCTGATACTGAACGCATCGGATATGTTCTGCAATCTATTAACAGACACTCATCGAAACCGTCTATCGTCATAATAGATACTCCCGACAAGAACTGCGTGATAACATTATCAATATTACTGCTTCTTGACACCTCCGTGTAAGGCATTCCTTTTCCAAAATGTATCAAGGCTCTGCATGTCCGATTCTTTCAAAGAATAAAAACTGTATAAGCTTTCTACTGTATCCTCCTGCACGAAACCATCTATAAAGAAAACCAGCCCTACGCCCCGCAATCACCACTTCTCTCTGAAGTATATCAAAATTACGTTCCACGTTAAGACTAGTTTCCAACCTTTTAATATTTTCTTTAACATCACAGCTAAAATCACTCATTATAGGCATCCTCTCAATCCATCTTAACAAGATAATTAATTACTGCACAACGCCATATTTAATATTCCAATCAGCACTGAAACAATAACTATAACATTAAGATGCCTTATTAGCGTGATTTTATTCCTGTATTGAATAATTTTATCTGCATTACTAAAATGTATTTTTATTTAAATATATCTTAGACAAAGATAAGAACTAACTCTTTTATTTGTCATACAGATACATTCTAATAGATTACAAAAATATATCTTTATAAATCGGATATAATTATGCAACATTTTAAAATTGTTATTTTATAACTTCATATTATTTTTATAATCATATATTGAATAACTTAATTATCCCTGAAGTCCAGCCGACTGGCGAATCATATCCTCGACAACTATATCATATATCTCACCAACTGTATTGCAGTACTTTAATACATCCCAAGGTCTGTTAGTGTGAAAATGTATCTTAATCATATCCTCATCACCAACTGCGATAAGACAATTACCCTCTATGTTGTTTGTTATGTAGTCAGCTATCTCATCCTCATCAAGGTCCTTATCTCTTTATCAATAAGAAGCTGTGTATCATATCTGTATGCAAACTGATTTTCTTCTACGTCTATACTCTTAACCTCACTCATCTCCATAATCTCCTTTCTTTTACAAATATGCTATATTAAATATATTACTTATATATTAATTATTTAATCATGGACAAATAAGCAAACTTAAAATTTTGCTTAATTTTGTCCATACTATATAAAACATATTGCCTAATTATTCATGTAAATTAACCCTTCTTGCTACGTTATGATATATTTTACCGTCAGAGTTATACGTTAATCTTTTAACTATAACGGTTAAGGCTTTTATTGCTTCGCTGCCTTTACCTCTTTCATCCCATGTCTTACCTTAAGCTTATTACAACAATGTATAAACGCCGGAATAAGGAATATATCAGCCGCTATCCACGCTGCCGGATTGGCAAGACATGCGCCATTAAAGCCTATAACTGGTATAAGGAATATTGCAACAAGTGTTCTTGCAAGCATTTCAAATACACCGGCAAGTATCGCAAATACTGAATATCCCATACCTTGTATACAAAATCTGTATACATTGACACCTGTAAGAGGTATATAGAATAATGCCGATGCAAGTATGAATCTTCTTGTAAGACGTATAATCTCTACTTCTGCCGCATCCACGAAAAGAAGTGCAATATAATCTGTTGTAAAGAATAGGACTACAAGTGCCACGACACTATATACTGCACCTATTATCATAGCAGCCCTGATACCCTTGCCAAGCCTGTCTATCTTACCTGCACCGACATTCTGACCACCATAAGTAGCCATAGTCGAACCGAGTGCATCAAACGGACAGCATGTAAAGTTGAACATCTTAGAACCTGCTGTCATAGCCGCAACATATGAAGAACCAAGTCCATTTACAGCAGCCTGAAGTATAGTACTTCCGATAGCTGTTATGGAATACTGTAATCCCATAGGCACACCTATATAACACAGATTGACAACATATCTTTTCTTACAACATTTTCCTGTCTGTTCGCCTTTAAAATGTCGAACTTCTTATACATATATATAGTACAGCCAACTCCGGATACAAGCTGTGATATAACTGTGGCAATTCCGGCACCAGCCACTCCCATCTTTGCATATATGATAAGGATAAAGTCAAGTACTATATTAATAACTGACGATAACACAAGGAAATATACCGGAGTCTTGCTGTCACCAAGTGAACGGATTATTCCTGATACTATATTATACAAAAATACTGTTGGTATTCTGCAAATATTATGACTATATAATTGTATGCGTGCATAAATATATCATCTGGTGTGTTGAGAAGTCTTAATATAGGCGCACAGAAGACTACTGAAAAGCCGTCATAACTACTGCAAACACTGCACTACATATATAACCGTTAAACACATATTTTCTTAATTCGCTGTACTTTCCTGCACTGAACTGCTGCGCAACGGGAATTGCAAACCCGTTACATATACCCATACAGAAACCGATTATCATAAAGTTAATTGAACCTGTTGCCCCGACACCCGCCAGAGCTGATACACCAAGTGTCTTACCAACAATCATAGTATCAACCAGATTATAAAACTGCTGGAAAAGCATACCCAGAAGCATAGGAAATGCAACCAAGAATAAGCTTAAAAGGCGACCCTTTGTCATATCCTTTGTCATCAGAACCTCTTTCTGTGCCATATAGCACACGTATTCTATAATAATATTGCTAGCTTTTAAAGGCTTTATTATACATGTATCTGATTATGCATCTGGAAATGCTTTTCTGCCTGTATTAGTTGACCGTAATCCTGCCCATAGTTATTTTATCTAACAGTTTTCATTCTCTGTGATATTGTACTTCGCTTTGATTATTTCTTTATAATAATCTCCATCATAATCAAGCAGAGATGAACTGTCACCCTCAAAACCATCGGCTTTTACCTGTGTTGCCGCCCTTATAGCATACTTCTCTGCAAGCTTTCTACGGCACAATATATTAAATATATCATCTTCACTAAGCTGTGTATTATCCTTTGCCTTCTGTGTGAAATCATTATATGTATCCTTTGCATCAGACCTTAATGAGTCCTTCTCGCTTTCAGTAACATACAGATTATGCACAGCGGTTTCTTTCCATTATATAATCATACTCACATAAATCTTTCGCCAGTTGTTTAGCATAATCCCTTGTGAACACACTGTCAAGAGAATTTTAAAATATGTATTCCAAAATTCATTAGTATCATCTGGATTATACTTTATCGCCATATCATTTACCTGTTTTTCTACTATGTATACATAATAAGAAAATTCTTTCAGAGTGATATTTTCATCATCGATACTTATAACTGTTTCATCAAGATGCTTATTATATACAAATTCTTTATTCTTATTAAATCTAATAAGCATTGTAAAATAACTGCTACAAGAACTGCACTTATGACTATAACCATAATCTCAGCTCTCTTATTCTTAATTGTACTCTTTCCCATATAAATCACCCCATTTCGTATATTCAGAGGTTTAACTCACGTTTTTCTTACTTATATGATGTTGGGGTCACCCCAAAACTATGTATGATACCTACGAATTGTTCCGTGCTACGCACTCCAACAATTCTACCAATATTCGCATATCGCGGGATTATCATCACACTTTCATGCTCATATTGGGGCGGGTCACAAGGTCATTCACCCACCTATGAGCAGGTTCATGTGGGTTTAGACCTTTTGCCCCTGGTATCATTTATATTATACACAAATATATATGTCTTGTGAACCACCAACATAATAAACACCCCGCCACATACCCAAACTGGATATATGACGGGGTGTTTATCACATCTGACTCAGAAACTTATAAGCCTGCGCTTATTCCCGGGTGCTTCTGATATCAGCTATATAAGTCAATTACTTGTATAATTCAACAAGTCTCTGTAAGTGCTCGAATCTCTCATTAGCAACTTCCTCAGACTTAGCAAAGAGTCTCTCTGCTCTTTCTGGGAATGGCTTAACAAGACGTGTATAACGCGCTTCATTGTTAAGGAAATCCTGATATGAGCCATCGCCGGCCTTAGATGTTAATGTAAATGGATTCTTTCCTTCAGCAGCTAATGCTGGGTTGAATCTGAACAGATTCCAGTAACCAGCCTTAACAGCCTTCTTCATCTCATCCTGGCAGTGGTTCATACCACCCTTAGCAATACCGTGAAGTTCACAAGGAGCATAACCAATGATAAGTGATGGTCCATTGTAGCTTTCTGCTTCCTGAATAACCTTAACAGCCTGAGCTGGGTTAGCACCAAGAGCAATCTGTGCTACATATACATAACCGTATGTCATAGCAATTTCTGAAAGGCTCTTCTTTCCGATTTCCTTACCTGCTGCAGCGAACTGGCAAACCTCACCGATGTTAGAAGCCTTAGAAGCCTGTCCACCTGTATTAGAGTACATCTCTGTATCGAATACGAATACATTAACATTCTCACCAGAAGCAAGTACATGATCAAGACCACCGAAACCGATATCATAAGCCCATCCATCACCACCGAAAATCCATACAGACTTCTTAGCAAGGAAATTCTTCTTAGCAAGTACTTCTGGAGCTGTTGGGCATCCATCTGCTGCTGCCTTTTCAAGTTCTGCGATAAGAGCTTCTGTAGCTGGTGTGTTAGCCTTTGTATCATTCTTTGTCTCTAAGTACTTAGCTGCTGCTGCCTTGAAGTCATCAGATGCCTTATCAGATGCAGCCATTTCTTCTATCTTAGCGATAGCCTGGTTACGTAAAGTCTTCTGTCCAAAGTACATACCGAAACCATGCTCTGCATTATCCTCGAAAAGTGAGTTAGACCAAGCTGGTCCCTTCTTAGAATCCTTATTAACTGTATAAGGTGATGTAGCTGCTGGATTTCCCCAGATTGAAGAACAACCTGTTGCGTTAGAAATATACATCTGCTCACCGAATAACTGTGTAATTAATCTTGCATAAGATGTCTCTGCACAACCTGCACATGATCCTGAGAATTCAAGAAGTGGCTGGTTGTACTGAGAACCGATTGGTGTATTAACTAATGCTGGCTTAATATCCTTCTTACCTACGTTAGCAACAAGGTAATCGAATACTGGCTGCTCGTCTGCCTGAGATTCCTGTGGAACCATCTTAATAGCTTCTCCAGCCTTAGGGCAGACAGTAACACACTCGCCACATCCCATACAATCTAATGGAGATACTGACATTGTGTACTTCATTGTCTTATCAATTGCATGCTTAGAATCTGCAAGCTTAATCTGTGATGGAGCTGCTGCCTGTTCATCTGCATTAAGGATGAATGGTCTGATAGTTGCATGTGAACATACAAATGCACAGCTGTTACACTGAACACAGGCTGTAGGATCCCACTCTGGAACCATAACTGCTGTTCCTCTCTTCTCATATGCAGAAGCACCTGTTTCAAACTGACCATCAGCGATATCCTTGAATGCAGATACTGGAAGGCTGTCACCATCCATTAATCCGATAGGATCAAGGAGTTCGTTAACCATCTTAACTGTAGCTGGACGACCTGTTCTGTCTGCTGCCTTCTTATCATCAGTAGCTGTAGCCCAGTCTGCTGGAACTTCTACCTTATGTACAGCATCAACACCGGCATCAATAGCCTTATAGTTCATCTCTACTACTGCATCACCCTTCTTAGAGTAAGATTTCTTAGCTGCCTGCTTCATGTAATCAACAGCCTTATCGATAGGCATTACATTAGCGAGCTTGAAGAAAGCTGACTGAAGGATTGTGTTAGTTCTCTTACCCATACCAATTTCAATAGCCTTATCAATAGCATTGATAGTATAAAGCTGGATATTGTTCTTAGCGATATACTGCTTAGCTTCTGCTGGCATATGCTGGTTGAGTTCTTCATCAGACCACTGGCAGTTAATCATAAAGATTCCGCCTGGCTTAACATCCTGAACCATCTTATAACCCTTAATAACATATGATGGGTTATGGCATGCTACGAAGTCTGCCTGATTGATATAGTATGGACTCTTAATTGGGTTATCACCAAATCTTAAATGGCTGATTGTGATACCACCAGTCTTCTTTGAGTCATACTGGAAACTGTACCACCAGACCATCTTACATTCAACTGTACCAGGAGCTGATGTAATTGGAGCTGGCTTAACTTCTGGTAAGCTTAAGTTAGTTACATCATCAACAATACCGATTGTAAATCTGCTCTTAGGCTCGTCCTTCTCAAGTTCCTTATAAATAGCAAATACTGATGAAGGTGGTGTATCCTTTGAACCTAAACCATAACGACCACCTACTAATACGATGTCGTTAAGTCCTGCCTCACGAAGAGTAGTTGCAACATCAAGGTAAAGTGGCTCACCAAGAGAACCTGGCTCCTTAGTTCTGTCAAGTACTGCCATCTTCTTAACTGTCTTAGGAATAACCTTAAGAAGATGCTTAGATGACCATGGACGGTAAAGTCTTACTTTAACAAGTCCGACTTTCTCACCCTTAGCTGTTAAATAATCAATAACTTCTTCTGCTACATCATTGATAGAACCCATAGCAACGATTACTCTGTCTGCATCTGGAGCTCCGTAGTAGTTGAATAAGTCATAGTTAGTACCGAGCTTCTCGTTTACTTTCTTCATGTACTTCTCAACAACATCCGGAAGCTCATCATATAATGAGTTACATGCTTCACGATGCTGGAAGAAGATATCTCCATTCTCATGTGAACCACGGGCTGCTGGGTGGTTAGGATTAAGTGCATGTGCTCTGAATTCCTCAACCTTGTCCATTGGGCACATATGCTTAAGATCTTCATAATCCCATTTCTCGATCTTCTGAATCTCATGTGATGTACGGAATCCGTCGAAGAAGTTAATGAAAGGAGTCTTGCCTTCAAGTGCTGCACAATGTGCAACTGGGCTTAAATCCATAACTTCCTGTGGGTTAGTCTCGCAAAGCATAGCGAAACCAGTCTGACGACAGGCGTAAACATCACTATGGTCACCGAAAATGTTCAGAGACTGTGTAGCAACTGTACGTGCAGATACATCAAATACGCATGGAAGCTGCTCTCCTGCAATCTTGTACATGTTAGGAATCATAAGAAGAAGACCCTGTGAAGCTGTAAATGTTGTTGTAAGGGCACCGGCTGCAAAGTGAACCATGTACTGTACCAGCAGCACCTGCTTCAGATTGCATCTCTGTTACCTTTACTGTATTACCAAAATATTCTTTCTTCCAGCTGCTGACCACTGGTCAACAACGTCTGCCATTGGACTTGAAGGTGTGATAGGATAGATACCAGCTACTTCTGTGTAAGCATAAGCTACATGAGCTGCGGCTGTATTACCATCCATAGACTGTTTTGCTCTAGGCATTGTTATATATAACTCCTAATCGAAATATGAGATAATAATCTCTCTTATCAATATTTTAGTATTATTCGACAAAAGTAAAGTCATTATGTCAAATCTATTGTATGTAATTTTGTAATTTATCAAATAAATGATATTTTTTCATAAAAGATTTATATTTTATTTTAAAGTTCAGATTTATCATTTACCATTTGTTTAATTAATGCATTTTAACCCAATATTGTTACATTATTAACACATTCATCCTTGTTTTCCTGATGATACATTTTATAGCATTTTATCTCTGGAATATTTTTCTTAAGAATTTTTAAGATTTTTTCGTTTAAGTATTAATTTTTTCAAAAAAGTAATATAATACTTTAGCTACAATAATAAGTTAGGAGATTAGACCTATGATTACTAAAGAATTCTTTGAAAAGAATAAGAAACTTGTAATAACTGTTACTGGCATAGTTGTTGCATTACTCTTCCTTATTATATTGTTTCTTTCACTTTTAATATCGATATCAGTCTGAACGGTAAAGCAAAGGAAACGATTGAATATGGTGAAACATATAATGAAGATGGAGCTGTTGCTCCTATAATATGTTTGCCTCAAAAATATACCTCTGACCGTTGATATAAGCGGCAATGTGGATACTTCAAGGCTTGGTACTTACCACATTCATTATAAGGCAAAAAGGCATATTTTCAGCCAAAACAAGAGATGTTAAAGTAGTTGATACACAGGCACCTGTCATCGAGCTAGACGAAGTACCTGGCTACTACCTAAAACCGGCGAAACCTATCAGGAAGAAGGTTTTACCGCTACTGACAACTATGATGGTGATATTACAAGTAAAGTTACTAAAACTGAATCTGATAATGTGATAACTTATACTGTAAGTGATTCCTGGTAATAAAACATCTGTACAGCGTGTAATAGAATACAATAACGGAATTGGACCAGAACTCACACTTAATGGTGATGCTGAAATTACTATCAAAGCTGGAACCAAGTTTGATGACCCTGGCTGTACTGCTACCGACTCTTACGGCAATGACATTTCTGAAAGCATTACCGTTTCTGGAGATTTATCAACTTATCATGCTGGAACATACACTTTGACTTATGCTGCAACCGATAAGTTTGGCAATGAATCATCTATTGAACGAACTGTTAATGTTGAGGCCGTCAAGCAGGCAAGTACATCTAATTCTGGCAACAAGGTTGTCTACCTGACCTTTGATGATGGTCCTGGTGCATTTACACAGCAGTTATTAGATATCCTTGATAAATATAATGTAAAGGTTACATTTTGTAACGAATGTAAACAGCGGTTATCAGGATATGATAGCCAAGGAAGCCGCCGCTGGTCATACAGTAGCTATCCACAGCGCTTCACACGACTATCAGAAGATATATTCAAGCACAAGCGCATATTTTGAAGACTTAAATGAAATGTCCGACATTGTCTATGCACAGACAGGTGAGCGCCCTAAGCTTATAAGATTTCCTGGCGGAAGTTCTAATACTGTCAGCAAGAAGTACTGCAGCGGTATTATGAGCGAGCTTACAAAGGATGTTACTGACCAGGGCTATAAGTACTTTGACTGGAATGTTTCAAGCGGTGATGCCGGTGAAACTACAAGCACAGATGCAGTTTATCAGAATGTTATAAATGGAATGAAGAGCCACAATGTATCGGTGGTTTTACAGCATGATATTAAGAACTTCAGTGTTAATGCTGTTGAACGTATTATTCAGTGGGGTCTTGCAAATGGATATACATTCCTGCCACTCACACCCTCTACGGAGGATGTGCATCACGGGGTTAATAATTAGTGGGGTTGCTGGTATGAGTTTTAATAGACGGGCGACATAATAAAAGGAAAGCGGCGGCGCATATATGTGCTACCGCTTTTCTTCTACGGACGCTACAAGGAATGAGGGTTGTTTCAGTAATGAGACTATGAAAAAGTCTGTAAATTCAAACTTCTATGATAATTAAGACAGCTGGGGAATGACCTCCAGCTGTTATTATATATATCAGTAATTTTTGTGGTTGTCAATAAGGGATGCGGATATATGCATCCTCCTGGAATTATGTATACATATTTTAGTCTGGCAGCCTGCCCTCATACATGATGCATAACTCACCATATACTGCGCCCCAGTTTCTAATTGTCTGTGTCCATTTTTAGTTGCTTCAAATGTAGCCAGGTATAATGCCTTCAAAGTGCTGTATCACTTGGAAATACACTTCTTTGTCGATTTAATTTACGATATGTTGAATTAAGACTCTCAATAGCATTTGTTGTATAAATAACCTTTCTGACCGTTGGCGAAAACTTGAAAATAGGGTGATAACATCCCAGTTATCATACCAACGTTTCATAGAATGAGGATATTTAGGATTCCACTTCTCTGAAACAGTATCTAAAGCCTCTCTAGCTTTTTCCTCTGTAGCTGCATGATAAATGGTCTTCAAATCTGTGGCAAAGCTTTCCTGTCCTTATCTGGAACATATTTAAGAGTGTTTCTTACCTGATGAACGATACATCTTTGATATTCTGTCTTAGGAAATGCAGCTGTAATAGCTTCTTTTATTCCGCTTAATCCATCTGCACATATGACCATTATATCCTTAACACCACGGTTTTAAGCTCATTTAACACTGATAACCAATATTTAGAGCTTTCATTATCTCCAACACTAATAGTAAGCACATCTTTTCTTCCTTCACAGGTAAGTCCTAAAATAACATATGCTGCAAGTTTTTGATAACTCCGTTATCACGAACAGAATAGTGTATGGCATCAATGTATATAACAGGGTATACCTCATCTAATGGACGATTCTGCCAATCCTCAATTTGAGGCAGTATCTTGTCTGTGACGTCAGAAATAAAACCCTCTGAGGTTTCAAATCCGTAGATATCTTCAATGGTCTCAGATATCTGTCTGGTTGTCATTCCTTTTGCATACATAGATATGATTTTCTGGTCAATATCAGATATATCTTTTGACGTTTTAACTATCTGCGGCTCAAATGTAGACTTACGATCCTGTGGAACATCAATCTCCATTGAACCATAACTGCTGTTAACCCGCTTACTTTTGTAACCATTCCTATAGTCGTCCGAGTCTGAGCGTTCTGATTTACCATATCCAAGATGGTCATCCATTTCCGCTTCCATCATTTCCTTAATTGTGCCGCCAAGCAAATCCTTAAGAGCGTCCTGGATATCTTCAGCAGTTTCTATATCGTATTCCTGAAGTAACTGCTGGATAATGTTTCTCTTTCCTTCGGTCATTACAACCTTGTGTACTGGTTTCTTTTCTCTTCTTGCCATAATAAAAGGCCCTATGATTTATTATTTTATCATAGAAGACCAATATAGGTTTTATTTAATTTACAGAAAAAGTTTCACACACTCTCAGTAATAATGCTTCAGTCACCAGAAGTGGATTGGATATTTCTAAGACTTTTCATATATGTGGCGGCAGTTGCCGCTACCGTTCGATACAGGACGTCCTGTCCCATATCTCACTTCCACAGACATCCGTGTCTGTGGATAGCTGGGTTATTAAAGAAAAGTCTAAGAACTATCTCAATTAAACTTCAAGTGCATCTTATGATGTATACACCACCGCTTCCCTTTTATTATGTCTGACTATGGCTGAATTTTGAAAAATCAACACTTTTGCCGCAAATGGCTTTCATACATACCATTGGCACTTTTAAAATGGAGGATTTATTCATATGGGATAGGAAAAACTTAGCGAATTTGCTCATTTATAGTTAATTATTTATTATTCAACATACTATCTATTATATCATTTATCATACCAATAATCATCCATTGCTTCATCCATATATCTTCGTTTTCTTTCTTCATCGCTCTCTGCACTCTGTATAACAGGAAACATAATCACAATAGCTATCAGACCAATACCTGTAAGTGCCAATGGAATCATCCATAGCCATTCTCCAATTCCCATCATATACATTTTCTTTTTCATTGACTTGAATTCATCGCCAAAGCGCTCCTTTAATGGCAGTTCCTTCTTTTCTTAAACTTATTAACAATACGCAGTATAATGGCCGCTACTATTATTGCAAGTATTGATTCGAATGCTCCATCATAATCACTAAATAAAACTAGAGCTGAAACTACACTGATACATCTCTCCAGTATACCCAATTTCATAGCAAGGACACTGCAACATAAGGTGCATACTTACGTGCTTCCTCAATTGAATAATACTTCATATATGGAAATGCTCCTCCTTATGCTTGTCCGCCTGCTTTCGCTTTACCATCCCGTATATTGCAAATGGTATCGACAAAGACATACTCCCATTACTTGTGCCAAAGCAAATACAAATATGCCTAACAATATTTCTTCCATTTTTTATTCTCCTTTTCTTTGATTACATTGGTTATTTTTCTTTTCACTTAATTAGACGAAATGAAAAGCCTTAAGGTTTTAAATTTTTCTAAATGAAATTGTGAAATCATCAACCTCATATCATTTAAAATATATTATAATCGGCAATAGTTATCAATACAATATTTCAAGAATAGCTTTTCCTCAATATTCTTCTATTTAATGTGAATGAATAATTTTAAACATTTCATTTGGTGCCATAATTCCGTATCTTATATCATCTGTTCACCAATAATATAGTTAAAACATACAAAAATTACACAAAATTGAAGTCCACCAACCAACCACAAAAGGTGTTGATGCCAAATCATTATCTGACATCCACACCTTATAAATTCTAATCCAATATTTTAATCATCTTCGCCCTGTAAAGCATCAAAACCAGTTTCACCTGTACGAACCTTTACAACATTTTCAACATCATATACGAATATCTTACCATCTCCGATATGACCTGTGTAAAGAACCTTTCTGGCTGCGTTGATAACATCCATAACTGGAACCTTAGAGATAACCATTTCAACCTGAACCTTAGGAAGAAGCTGCATTTCCATCTGAACACCTCTGTAGTATTCAGGCGCACCCTTCTGTGCTCCACAGCCAAGTACCTGTGTTACTGTCATACCAGTTACACCAACATCGTTCATAGCCTTCTTTAAAGCTTCAGATCTTTCCTGCTTCATAAGAATTTCAACCTTAGTAATCTTCTTATCATCAGGTATATCAGATGTCTTAACCATAGCTGGTACTGCATTTTCAACTGATTCTGAACCAACTGATACAACATCATCATATGTTATATCTATATCAGGCATACCTGCTGCGCCGAACTCAAATCCTGCATATGCACTTGTAAGACCATGTTCACATATATCAAGACCCTTGATTTCCTCTTCTCTTGAAGCTCTAAGACCTATTGTTGCCTTAATAACAAGGAATACTATTGTCATACATATTACTGCCCATGCTGCTACTGATGCAAAACCTAATAACTGAAGTCCTAACTGTGTGAAACCACCACCATAGAATAAGCCTTCTGCCTTGATTGCACCACTTTCCATAGCAATTGCATATCCAGGTGCCTTGCTTGTTGCAAAAGTCCAACTGCAATTGTACCCCAGATACCATTCATCATATGAACAGCTACGGCACCAACCGGGTCATCTATATGTAACTTATAATCAAGAAGCCATACACCAAATACTACAAGAAGTCCTGCTACAATACCAATTACAAATGCACCTGCTGCATCAGTTACATCACAAGAAGCTGTTATAGCAACAAGACCTGCAAGTGATGCATTCAGACACATGGAAACATCAGGCTTCTTATACTTAATCCATGTAAATATCATACATGTTACTGTTGCGATTGCTGGTGCTATTGTTGTTGTGAGAATACTGATCCAAGATCTTCGATTGTAGTACAAACAGCGCCGTTGAAGCCATACCAGCCGAACCATAATATGAATACACCGAGCGCTCCAAGAGAATGCTGTGTCCGGGAAACGCATTTACCTTTACTACCTTACCCTTCTCATCCTTAACAAACTTACCGATACGTGGTCCAAGTATTTTAGCTCCTATGATAGCTGAGATACCACCTACCATATGTATACAACATGAACCAGCAAAATCATGGAAGCCTAACTGTGCTAACCAGCCGCCGCCCCAGACCCAGTGTGCTTCGATCGGATATACAAGTGCTGATATAACTCCAGAGTATACACAATAGGAAAGAAACTTTGTTCTCTGCCATGGCTCCGGATACGATCGTTGCTGTTGTTGCGCAGAATACTAAGTTGAATACAAAACTTGACCAGTCAAAATTTGCATAAGATGTAAAAATGTCAAATCCAGGTTTTCCAATGAAACCAAATAAATCTTCACCGAGTAATAAACTAAATCCTATGAATATGAACACTACTGTACCAATACAGAAGTCCATCAGGTTTTTCATGATAATGTTTCCGGCATTCTTAGCTCTTGTAAATCCGGCTTCAACCATTGCAAATCCGGCCTGCATCCAGAATACCAATGCGGCTCCGATCAGGAACCATATTCCAAATGTCTGCTCACTTATTAAGTTCGTTATCTGTTCTACTGCCATATCTTTTCCTCCCTTTTTATATGGAAGCCCAATGAAGGTGATCAGATTTCATCAGACAACTGAAATACAGATAAACATTTATTACCCGCGCCGTAACTCCTTGACTGATATTCCTTCCGTAATATAAATTCCTGTATCACCATCACTTTGATTCAGGTCTTTATGTGTGAATATAATCAGACAAAGAAAAAGGCATGCAACTACTCTATCTGGTAGTCACACGCCTTTGTGTTCTCTGTTTTCAATTATGTTGGTTATTATACAACTCTTTTTAATATTTATTGAAAAATCGGACATTTTATTGACTTTTTAATATTTGTTTTATCATTATTTTATAAACACCACATAATATAAAGATTGGAGAATACTTATGAATAATCACATATATCAGCCAATGATATTTAATCCTGAAGTCAGTGTCGACTCAATATTTATTAAAATGTACATCCTGAAAATGCAATTTCCACGAATATGTTTATATATCAGGCGGATAAAACAAGCTCAGAATCTATTGTACCCGACAGCTCTGTTCTTTTCCCATCAACCCACACTCAATGGATAATGGGCTACAACCATTCTGATAATGCTGCTGTCTTTTACTGCATAGGTCCTGTAACCAAAAGGCGAAATTATTCATTTAAAAATTATGAACACTACTTTGGTGTATGCTTTGATGATATATGTTCCTACTTTGCAAAGGAGTCCCTGCTGACACATATCCATCCAGTATGACCGATGAAATATTTGAATACACGCCAACAGAAAGCTCATACGAATACAGTTTTATACAACAACTAAAAACACAGCGACCTTAATACACGCGCCGCCATGTTTAAAGATTTTCTTTCTGAAAGCAAGCAGTGCTGCTATATTCCAGAGAATATGATTACTCTTACTGATATCATTAAAAGACTTATGGATGTATCCACATATCAGAACTTGCCACAAAGCTTGGTTACTCTGAAAGACATATCCTCAGGATGTTCAACGAAACTCTTGGTGTAACTCCTAAGGACTACTGTAAAATGATAAGATTTCAGACAGTTCTTATCAATATGCTCTCCAACAACAGCCAGAATAACAGCGCTTACATATCTGGTCTTGGATATTCTGACCAGGCACACTTTCAGAGGGAATTCAAGACATTTACAGGAATAACGCCACGCCAGTTTACTAAACTCATCGCAGCACCCGAGTTATAACATCAATTATTGCATACTGTAACTATGCACCACTAATAGTGACATTATTATAATATAAAATCTGACATAACGGTATTGCTTATATCTATTCCTCTCTTGGAAAGGTATAAGCAGTTGCCGTCATGTATAAGAAGTCCGCGGGCTATATTATCCTCGATTGCCTCACCGAATATATCTTTTATATCGGTTCCGAATTCTTCTTTGAAGTCTGTTATATCTATTCCTTTTGTCTTTCTTAAACCAAGAAACATATATTCAGACATCTCATCTTCCTTTGACAGTTCTTCCATATCTGTTCTTATCTGTAATAATTCATTTACATAGCTCTTATCTAATGCATTTGTAATTTCTGCCAACACATCCATATATCTGCCAATATCCGATATATTAGTATATCTCCTGCCGCTATACAAAGAAGCTGCGCCTATACCAAAGCCTAGATAATCACATCTTTCCCAGTACTTTAAGTTATGCTTGCACTCATAACCTTTTGGGCATAGTTTGATATCTCATACTGTTCATAACCGTATGAAGACAGCATTTCCTTTGTCATATAATACATCTGCCTGTCCTCATCATCTGACGGTATTGGTGGAAAACTGTCTATATTATCAGACAGCCTCGTTCCTCCTCAACTATAAGACTGTATACAGATATATGCTCTGCTCCAAGCGACAATGCCTTTTCTAACACAGCTTTAAAGCTCTCCATAGTCTGACCCGGAAGTGCTGACATAAGGTCAATATTGATATTGTCAAAACCTGCCTCTCTTGCTATTTTATAGCTTTCCATAAACTGCTCATATGTGTGTATTCTGCCTAACATCCTAAGCTCATTATTATCGGTGCTCTGCAAGCCAAAGCTTATCCTGTTTATGCCAGCTTTGCGGTATATCGCAGCCTTTTCTTATCCATAGTTCCCGGATTACATTCTATAGTTATCTCTGCTTTATCACTTACATTATAATTATTTCTTACAGCATCTAAAATGTCACTTATATCCTCTGCATCAATGGCAGATGGAGTCCTCCGCCTATAAATATTGATGTTACTATATGCCAATTCTCAGATTTAATATCATCTACACAACCTGAAATATCTTCCTGCATTATTGTTTTTCATAATCAGCCATACAGACAGTATCATATAACGCATAATCACTTGTCAGACCATTAACTGCCTGTTCTTCCATATCCTCATATGATGTATTATCGCCCTGCAATACATTTTAATTAATTTATTGGCACATTTGCCCTCTCTGGTAAGATATATTTCATTGATAAGTGCCCTCACATACTGCTTTCTTGTATGCACATCAGCAGGCGATGACAGAAAGTCGCAGTATATGCACTTATGTACACAAAGGGGATATGTATATATATCCCCAGTTCGTTTTATTCTTCATCTAACTTTAATACGCTCATAAATGCTTTCTGTGGAATCTCTACGTTTCCAACCTGACGCATTCTCTTCTTTCCTTCTTTCTGTTTTTCAAGCTTCTTTTACGGGAAATATCGCCGCCGTAACATTTGGCAAGGACGTCTTTACGAAGTGCCTTGACTGTTTCTCTTGCTATAACCCTGCTTCCGATAGCCGCCTGAATAGGTATCTCAAACTGCTGTCTAGGTATCTCCTGCTTAAGCTTCTCACACATCTTTCTTCCACGTTCATAAGCACTTCCCTCGAATACAATAAAGGAAAGGGCATCCACTTCTTCCTTGTTGATAAGAATATCAAGCTTGACAAGGTTAGATTTCTCATATCCCTTCATCTCATAATCAAATGAAGCATAACCTCTTGAGCGTGACTTTAACGCATCAAAGAAATCATATATTATCTCGTTGAGCGGAAGGTCATACTTAAGAAGTGCTCTTGTCTGTTCTATATATTCCATACCATTGTATACACCACGGCGCTCCTGACAAAGCTTCATAATAGGACCAACAAACTCAGTTGTAACCATGATCTCAGCCTTTACCATAGGCTCTTCCATATATTCAATCTCTGCAGGATCTGGCATATTAGATGGATTAGTAAGGTCTATAACCTCACCATTAGTCTTATGCACCTTGTATATAACGCCCGGCGCTGTTGTTACAAGGTCAAGATTATATTCTCTTTCAAGTCTTTCCTGTATAATCTCAAGATGTAAAGTCCTAAGAAACCACATCTGAAACCAAATCCAAGCGCTATAGATGTTTCAGGCTCAAACTGGAGTGAAGCATCATTAAGCTGAAGCTTTCAAGTGCCTCTCTCAAGTCCGGATACTTTGCTCCGTCTGCCGGATATAAACCGCAGTAAACCATAGGATTAACCTTCTTATAACCCGGAAGCGGCTCTGCTACTGGTCTGTCATTATCTGTGACTGTATCACCTACTCTTGTATCCTGAACATTCTTGATACTTGCTGTTATATATCCAACCATACCTGCTGATAACTCATCACAAGTATGAACTGTCCGGCTCCGAAGTAACCTACCTCAACTACTTCTTCAACCGCACCTGTCGCCATCATCCTTATCTTAGTACCCTTCTTTACAGTACCTTCTACTATTCTTACAAATATAATAACCCCTTATACGCATCATATAATGAGTCAAATATAAGTGCTGAAAGTGGATTAGCAGCATCACCTGTAGGTGCTGGAATTTTGGTTACTATCTGTTCAAGAACTTCTTCGATATTAATACCATTCTTTGCTGATATAAGTGGTGCATCCTGAGCCTCTATTCCGATAATATCTTCAATTTCATCCTTAACCCTGTCTGGTTCTGCACTTGGAAGGTCTATCTTGTTAATAACAGGAAATACCTCAAGGTCGTGGTCAAGCGCAAGGTATACATTGGCAAGTGTCTGTGCCTCTATACCCTGTGCCGCATCTACTACAAGCACTGCTCCGTCACAGGCTGCAAGCGCCCTTGATACCTCATAGTTAAAGTCAACGTGACCCGGAGTATCAATAAGGTTGAATATATATTCCTCACCATCATTCGCCTTGTATACAGTTCTTACTGTCTGCGACTTGATAGTAATTCCCTCTCTTTCTATATCCATATTATCAAGCACCTGCTCCTGCATTTCCCTGCTTGTAAGAAGACCTGTCTTTTCAATTATTCTGTCCGCAAGAGTTGACTTACCGTGGTCAATATGCGCTATTATACAAAAGTTTCTTATGTTTTTCTGATTAATCTTAGCCATTAATATAACCTGCCTGTTCTAAGTATTTTATAATTCCATCTGATACTGCCTTAGCTGTATTTTCCTTGTCTGTTGTTACCAGCTTGTTATCCTCGCTGCTATACATATTACCAAGCTCGACTATACAGCTTGCTGATGAACTATGCTGATTAAGGTAATAATCCTTTGATGAATCATCTGGAGTACCTGTATTCACCCCATTTGTACCAACACCTATCTCCTTAAATGCATCTATTATATCCGTTGCCAGCTTATTAGAGTCCTTTGGCGATGATGTATATATCCACGTGCTGACACCACTGCTTGTGCCTTTCTTCTTAGCAACATCTCTGTGAAGTGACACAAGTGCTGCTGCTTTTCCTGCACTGCTCTTTTAATCCGTGCCGAATAATCTACATTTTCATCTGCTGTCCTTGTCATAACAACAATTATACCATACGCACTAAGATTGCTCTCAATAAGCTTAGCGAGCTCTAACACCTGGTCTTTTCATAATTCTTCCCATCATACTGTCCGTATCAGTTCCACCGTGTGATGCATCTATACACACGGCTGCCTTTTCTGACGCCCCTGCTTTTTCGTATCAGTATCATTTCCAGACATATCATTAGCAGCACCCACAGAAGCAGAAGTATCTTCTGTGGCTTTACCAGTACCTGCTGCCGGTCTTATTGACGTTCCAAAATCGGCATATAACATAGCTGCAAATATAAGGACTGCTATAATAGAGGCTAATCCAAATATTCTGTGCCATCTAATTCCTGAATTATTACTTTTCATATCATTCTTTCCATATCTGTTTTAATAAATATAAAGCCTTTTCCCCTTATACCAGCTATACTATTCTATTTTCATAGACACGGCTGAGAATGTCAAGCAAAATGTTATATTATATGAAATATTTTATAACTTTTAAGTTACTGTTAAGAGCCAATTCCCAAATGCCATGCATGGCTCCTGACAATAACCATTTTAATCAACAGGCCCTTACCATCTCCCTCTTGAGCCTCTTTATAATCTTTTTCTCCAGTCTTGATATGTAAGATTGTGAAATTCCAAGCATATCAGCGACTTCTTTCTGTGTTTTTCCTCTCCATCCTTGTCACTAAGCCCATACCTCAAATCGACTATAATTCTCTCCTCTCTGACAGATTGCCGAGCGCATTTTTAAGTGCCTTCATCTCAACCTCATTTTCAAGATCCTTATAACATACATCATCATCTGTACCAAGAATATCTGACAACAGAAGCTCATTTCCATCCCAGTCTACGTTAAGCGGTTCGTCTATGGATACCTCTGCCCTTATCTTGCTGCTTCTTCTAAGGTGCATAAGAATCTCATTTTCAATACATCTGGAGGCATAGGTAGCCAGCTTGATATTCTTATCACGGTCATATGAATTAATTGCCTTGATAAGCCCTATTGTGCCTATTGATATTAAATCCTCTACTCCAACCCTGTATTATCAAATTTCTTTGCTATATAAACAACCAGACGAAGATTGTGCTCTATAAGCATTTTCTTGGCATAATCGTCATCTTCAGTCTTTAACATCGCCAGTACATTTTTCTCCTCTCTGCATCAAGCGGTGCCGGTAATACCTCTGCCCTCCTATATAGTGAACCTCTCTTGTTCCTAACATATAAAGATTTCTTATAGATGGTACCATCTTAAACCGAAAACGATCTGCAACTGCCACTTTTATCACCATTTCTCTCCTCATTTCTACGGCGCTGTTACACTCACAGGAATACGGATGCACCGCCAACATATTCCTGCCCTGCAATGCAAAGACTGATTATTATGTCTGTTACATTCGCATTAACTCATATGTCCATTGATTAGTGCCTGATATTCCCCATTTTGCGATACTTTCCTGTCGGAAAGTCCTATCAGCGCACCCTTATAAGCCTTCGTTTCATTACTGTTAGATATGTACATACAATCCGATGTAATAACTTCTATCATCCCCTCATTATTACCTATAGTTGTGTATGGTATAATATGATACTTTAATCTCCGTAATCATTTATCTGATAAAGAACACCTTCAAAATATGATTTATCCATCACATTTACAGGTTTACCCGCATATACATCGACAAGCTGATTTCCTGTGTCTATTATTCCCTGTAGCATAATCTTTTCATCACCTATAACAACGGTAACTTTATATATACTTATATCTCCTGTGCATACGAAGCATATTAGAAAGCAGTATAACCACCACCACTGACACTCCCCTGCAAACACAAGCTGACCATCTGTAACCAGTATATTTCTTACTATCCATCCTGCATATGTATAATACACAACCATATGCATAACGCCACCTGTAAGGCAGGCAACAGACAGCATAACAATCATACCCTTCAGCAGTCCCTTAAAATAATTCCTTAAAGCATACTTATCCATGTTATTCTTATCTGCCCTTATAATGCTTAACGGACTATTTATCACCACAAGCATAAGGCAGCTAACAATAAAATATGTGCACAAATTAACGAATAGCCTATATTTATCCGGAAAACTCACTGCAATGACCGACCATACTGCGCCTAAAGTGGAAGAAAGCAGTAGTCTTGCAACAGATGCATAATAATGCATAATTCTGTTTACAATAAATAGTACAATCAAATCCATACAATAATTAATTCCAAATAATATATCTATATATATTACAATCCGCTCTCACCTCCATACATCACTACATTCTCTGTTCTGTATAAAAGATTATATAAATCTTTTGAACAATTAGAGTATACATAAGTGTCGGTGCAAAATTTGTCGGACAAAGGGCTGTATTAGAAAAAATGCATAAAAATCACTTTAATAATGCATAAATCAGAAAATACATCAAAAATTTAGAAATATAAGAAGTGTTTCACCACTTTTCATAGAAAATATACTAAAATAAAGAAACCCGATACTGTAGCATCAGGTTTCCAATATGTTTTACCCCACTCACCCTTGACAAAGAACCAAAATAAAAAGCAGGACAAAGTATATCACTATAACTCTGTCCTGTTAATATATGTAATAATTAAATCTTCATTACTTTCTATTCTTCTGAAGGAAAGTAGGTATTGTAATTCCATTAGGCTTTACATTGCTTGTCACTGGATTTGGCTGCTTAAGTCCTGGAAGTGGGTCAGACATTGATGTTGTACCCATACCTTCTGTTCCCTGTGGCTGCTGGTATGTATAGGAAGGCTTTACAGCTGGTCTTGGCATCTGTGTCTGAGCCTGCGCCTTAGGTGAAAACTTTGCCATAGCATTGTTAACATTCAGACCTTCTATTCCTGTAGCAATAACTGTGATTGTACAACTGTCTGTTGCACTCTCATCATATACCGCACCGAATATAATGTTTGCATTATCACCGGCAAGTTCCTGAATATAACTTGCAGCATCATTCGCCTCAACAAGTCCGATATCACCAGATATGTTAATAATAACATGTGATGCACCTGTGATTGTTGTCTCAAGCAGTGGACTGGCAACAGCCTGCTTAACTGCTTCGAGTGCCTTGTCATCTCCTGTAGCTGCACCGATACCGATATGTGCAATACCCTTGTCCACCATAACTGTCTTAACATCAGCAAAGTCAAGATTAATAAGTCCAGGAACATTAATAAGGTCAGTAATACCTGAACTGCCTGCTGTAATACTTCATCCGCTTTTTTCAAAGCTTCCGGCATAGTAGTTCTGCGATCTACGATCTCCAGAAGTTTGTCATTCGGAATAACAATAAGTGTATCTACACTCTCCTTAAGCTTCTCTATACCTGCCTCAGCATTAGTCATACGTGTTCTTGCCTCAAATCTGAACGGCTTGGTAACTACACCTACTGTAAGAATACCTTTTTCTTTTGCAATCTTGGCAACTACAGGTGCTGCACCTGTTCCTGTTCCACCGCCCATACCGCATGTAACGAAAACCATATCTGCACCCTTCATTGCCTGTGTAAGCTCTTCCACGTTCTCTTCTGCAGCCTTTTCACCAATCTCAGGCTGTGCACCTGCACCTAATCCCTTTGTGAGCTTTTCACCTATCTGGATGGCAGTTGGAGCCTTACATAACTGAAGTGCCTGACTATCGGTATTAATTCCGATAAATTCAACACCTGTTATACTTTCATCTATCATTCTATTTACAGCATTATTACCAGCACCACCAACACCGATGACTATAATTTTTGCTGATAAATTAGATTCATTTTGTATTATTTCTAACAAGGTTATTGCCCTTCTATACTTATACATACCTATAATGATATAATTTTTCGTAGTAAATATCAACTATTTTTTGTTTTTTATTCATTCAATACACTATTATTCATAGCAGATATCAAAATGCTTCACATTTTTCTGATGCTGTATATCCGCTAATTATCATCCTTTTTGAATATTATAGCATTACTATCCTTTGTATAGTCCTGCATATAAAGTGTTCCCTTAAGCCCTGCAAACTTTGATGCCATCTGCTTTAACTCAAAAGCTTGTCCGTATAATCATCACTCTTTCCAAGATACACTTTTACATCATCAACATACAGGATTACACTATCCGATGAGTCAAAGTATACCTTTGACACACCAAGTTCATACTTATCAAAACTCTGCGTAAGGTCAAGTATCTGTCTGAATATCTCATCATCCCCTACATCTAACTTTGACCCAAGCACGATAGCATTAAACTTAAGTCCTATTATCTCAGGAACTTTATCATAGCTTTCTGTCGAACTTTCAACTACAATACCATCCTTATCAAAGAACATATTGCAGCCCATATATCTTATATAACCTATAACTGGCTTCTCATATACAGTTACATACAACTTTCTTGGTCCCTGCACCTCTACTTCACTTCTGTATGAATGGAATTGTCTTTTCTTATTCCCAAACAGCTTATAAAGCACTACATTCGGCTTGTCACTTCCAAATATTTTCTCATTCATTTCCTGATCTGAATAGTGGAACTGCCAACATATGTTATTTCATCTGCCTGAAAGTAGACATATCCCGCAATTCCCGCTACAAGAAGGATAATTACTATAATAAGAAATATCAGCAAGCCGTTTTTCTTCTTTGACTTTTGCCATATACTATCTTTCCAACCTAATCTGACTACTTATATTAAATACTATTCCAAGTTCAGCAAGTAAAACAGCGTTGCAGTTCCTCCATAGCTTATAAATGGTAATGTTACACCCGTATTAGGAAATACATTGGTTACTACCGCAATATTAACAATTACCTGAATAGCAATATGTGCAAATACACCGACTGCTAAAAGTGAACCAAACAGGTCTGGTGAATTCTGTGATATATATATAATTCTCCATAACATTATTATAAAAGGAGTATTACACATATTGCACCAAACAGTCCTAATTCCTCACATATTATTGAAAATATCATATCATTCTGTGATTCTGGTATAAAACCCAGCTTCTGCATGCTCTTTCCAAGTCCTTTACCAAATAGTCCTCCAGAACCTATAGCATAAAGTCCCTGCATAGTCTGGTATCCCTTGCCATCTATATACTTTTCCGGATTAACCCACACTAAAAGTCTTGCAAGACGGAAATTCTCACTGAGCGCACTGCCTGATGCCACTGCATTTTAAGTACCTGCCTGAGTCCGACATAACCTGCAGCTATAAGAGCTGCTATTCCACCATGAAGTCTGTAGTTAGGATACGCAACAAACGACATAATAAACACAATTCCACATATGATAATCGCACTACTTAAGTTGGATGTAATTACAAGTATCATTGCTGCTGGCAAAATCGCACATCCTGCAAATATCTTGAAATTCTTACTGACCGTTTTATCTTCGTCCCCGCCGCGCACATCCGCGCCGCCGTCATTATAATAACCGCGATTTTAACAAGTTCGGCCGGCTGGAAGCTTATAGGTCCTATGTATATCCATCTTTTGGCACCGTGGCTCTCACTTCCAAAGAATACAACAGCAACAACTGTAAGCAGTGATACTATAAAAATCCATGGTGCAAACCTTTTCAGCCAGTGATAATCTGCATATCTGGCTATTAGAAACATAACAGCAAACCTAAGTAAATCAAAAGCAAGCTGCTTTTGAAATAATATTCGGATCGCCCTTATTAATCTGTGCCGTATAAGAACTCGTACTATATACCATAGTAAGTCCGAAGCCAACTATAAATATAAGAACAAACAGAAGACTGTAATCAAAATAAAATCCATTCTTCCTCTTCTTTTTCGCCATATTCTTCCTCTTTTAATTAATAAATATTAATAATGTTGATATCTTATTAATCAAGCTTGTTGACATATTCCTTGAACATATCTCCGCGCTGTTCGTAGTTATCAAACATTCCCCAGCTTGCACATGCAGGTGATAATAATACCGCATCACCCTCACTTGCATTCTTTGCACATATTGATACTACCTCTTCAAGTGACTCTGCATATACATAATTCTTAAAGCCGTACTTATCACATGTCTTAGCTATCTTTTCTGCTGTCTGTCCGAGTAACACAAGCATTTTAACCTTATCTTTAAATGCTTTGACATACATATCAAACTCTGAACCTTTATCGTATCCACCGCCTATAAGTATAGTTGGTCTTACCATAGCTTCTATAGCCTTAACAGATGCTTCAGGATTAGTTCCCTTAGAGTCATTGTAATACCATACACCCTTCTTTGTTGCCACATATTCTATTCTGTGTTCAACTGCCTTAAAGCACTTCACCTGCTCTATTATGATATCATCAGGAATACCAACAGCCTTTGTCATCGCTATGGCTGCACATACATTTTCATAGTTATGTGTTCCTAAAAGATTCATATCATGGATATTGAGCATAAGCTTATCCTGTGTTCCATCTGTATATCTTATGTCATCACCATCAAGATAAGCGCCTTTATCCGGCTTTCTCTTACTTGAAAACCACACTACAGAAGCCTTACATTCACTTCCAAAGCGATACAGCTCTTCATCTTCCATATTAAGTACGCACACATCATCTTTAGTCTGGTTCTCTGCTATTCTTTCCTTTGTGTGTGCATAACATTCCATAGTATGATGTCTGTTAAGATGGTCTGGTGTTATGTTAAGAATAGCACTTACAACCGGATGGAACCTGTGTACTGTTTCTAACTGGAAGCTGCTTATCTCTGCAACTGTATATGAATTCTCACTTGTCTTAAGGACTTCACCGGTATATGAATTACCTATATTACCTACTACATAAGTCTGTTCATTGTATGCCTTTACTATCTGTCCGACAAGTGCTGTCGTTGTCGTCTTTCCGTTAGTACCTGTTATAGCTATTATTCTTCCCTTATCATAGTTATAAGCAAGCTCTATCTCTCCCCATACAGGCACTCCTGCCTCTTCAAACTTCTTGACAAGAGGACTGTCAACCGGCACACCCGGACTTATAACAAGAAGTTCAACCTTTTCTGTTATATCATCTGCAAGCTCTCCTATAATAATCTGTGCCTTATTGCCATTAAGCTTCTTTGCTACTGCTTCCTCTGTAAGCTTTTCATTGGCATCATATATAATACAGTCTGCTCCTGCTTTGTTAAGTAAATCTATGGCACCTATTCCACTTATTCCGGTACCTACAACCATTACCTTTTACCTTTTAATTCCATAATCACTCTTCCTATCTGCCTATGTATACAGGCTATCTTTGTATTATCAGTTACAAAAGCTTATTATATTTTACTCTAAGCATTCTCATATGTAAAGTAGGCTTTTAGCCATTATACAAAGCCTTTTGTTACTTTTTCTCCATATATGGAAGTATATTTTCATACAATTCCTTTATAACCGGGGCTGCTATAGTACCTCCATAGTATACTCCCTGTGGTTCGTCTATAAGACACATCGCTATAACTGATGGATTATCTGTATCCGAAAAGCCTATAAATGATGAGATATACTTTCCTGAACCTCTTGGAAGCTTCTGCGATGTAGCCGTCTTTCCACCTATGGAAAAGCCCTCTATATACGCATTTTTCCGCCGCCCTCTTCAACAACCTGCCTTAATATATCTCTCATTGTATCGCTTGTCGTACTGCTTATGGCATCCTTTGAAGCTTCATAAGCAAATTCACTGTAGGTTGTTCCATCACTTGAACAGGTCTTTACTGCAAAATGTGGTGTCACAAGACTGCCGCCATTGACAATAGCCGCTGCTGCCCTTAACATCTGCATAGGCGTTATCTGAATGACTGTCCGAAAGACATAGTTGCAAGCTCCACCTCGCCCACATTTTCTTTCTTATGAATAATAGCACCTGCCTCACCTGCAATATCTATTCCTGTCTTTGATGTAAAGCCAAGCTTATTAAAGTACGTGTAGAAGTTATCGACACCCACACGTCTTCCCCATTCTATAAATGCGGGATTACAGGAGTTCATAACTGTCTGTGTAAATGTCTGTGTGCCATGTCCTGTAGTCTTATGACATCTTATCTTTCTGTCTGCAACTATAGTTGAACCTCCACACGTATATGAGTCAGACAGGCTGACAACACCTGTTTCAAGCGCTGCCGTTGCTGTGACCATCTTAAAGATTGAACCCGGCTCATAAGTATCATTGATACAGAAATTACGCCACATATTGTTGAGTTTATCCATCTTGCTCCCTTCCGTGCCGTCATCATCATAATTTAACGTATATGGGTCATTAAGATTATACTCCGGCGCATTTACCATAGCATATAATTCACCATTCTGTGGGTTCATTACTATTATAGATACTCTTTTAGCCCCTTTCTTAACAAGTGTCTTTTCTGCAAGCTGCTGCGCATATGACTGAATGTTCATATCTATACTTGTATACAGGTCGCACCGCCTGCGGCTCAAGCCTGCCCTCTCTTTCTCCGGTAAGCTCACTTCCCCACGCATCTGTAAGTGTGAGTATCTTTCCACTATCCCCGACAGATATGCATCATACTTTGCCTCAAGTCCTACTATTCCTGATTATCACTTCCCGTAAAGCCTATGACCTTTGAAGCTAGTGTATCATATGGATAATATCTTTTATAATCTTCATCCACCTTTACACCAGAATAGCCATATTCTCTTATTCTGTCCCCAATTTCCTTATCGACATTGGTTTTAATAATCTCTATTGAAGATACTTTATTAACCTTTTGGCTATTGTCTGCTCATCTGCTGACAGTTCATCACACAGCATGGTAATAACTTTGTCTGCCTCTTTTATCTGGTTATGTATAACGGATACTGTACACACTGTCTTATTATCTGCAAGCACAACACCATTAGTATCAAGTATCCTTCCCTCATAGCTTTATGGCACGTTCTCTTTCGTGCAGCTCTGTCGCCTTCCTGCTGTAATATTCAGCCTCGACTGTCATTATACAGCCTATACGCACCACCAGCAGGGTCATTATGACAATAAGACTTACCACTATCGTAAAGCTTCTTTCTATGTCTTGTTCTTACATATATCGAATACCGCTCATCCTCGTTCAATTCTATTCTTTCTTTCATAAAATGCGATAACCCCGAATAAACTTACTTTATATTATGTAAGTTCACTCAGGTTATTCTTATACTTATTATTACTAATCAACTGATGGCATCGTCTGATTTGTTTCAGTAGTGTTTGATATTGAACCTTCTGGCACATCACCTACTGTCAGCTCATCTTCACTGTTACTTGTGTCTACAGGCTCATCAAGTGCATCCTTATAAACACTCATATATGGAAGAAGCTTTTCTAATATATCATGTGAAAGCTGAAGAACATCTGCTGAGTTTCCGGATGTTCCTGTTGTTCCATCTGGTTCATCAATTATTACATATATAGCAAACTTAGGATTATCCGCAGGTGCATGTCCTATAAAAGATATAAGCCACTTGTTCTCACTTCTGGTGACTTCTGCGCTGTACCTGTCTTTCCTGCTACTGAATATCCTGTAACAGCTACTTTCTTGGCTGTTCCTGACTCAACTGTATTCTTAAGATATCTTCTTAAAAGCTTTGATGTTGACATAGTAACTGTCTGTCTTATAAGAGTTGCCTTGTTTTCTTTAACAACCTCACCATTAGCAGACTCTATTCTTTTACTACATGTGGCTGATATAACATTCCACCATTAATGATAGAACAGTATGAAGCCATCATCTGCATCATATTGACATTGATAGTCTGTCCAAATGAGTTGCATGCAGCATCTATAGTTGTCATCTTATCACCATAGACAATACCTGTTGTTTCTCCCGGAAGGTCTATGCCCGTTGTCTGTCCAAAGCCAAAAGTGACTGATATTCTGAAAACTTGGCATTACCAAGCTCTAATGCAAGATGTATCATATATGGGTTGCACGAATTCATAACAGCCTGCTCAACTGTAAGTGTACCATGTCCGCCTGATGAGTATACGTGACACTTAAGTCTGTCAGGACCTATCATCTCATATCCGTTACATACATATGTATCTCCATCCTTAACAACACCCTCTTCAAGGGCTGATGCAACCGTAACCGGCTTGAATGTTGAACCCGGCTCATAACTTTCTGATACACAATAGTTCGTCCAGAGTGAATACAATGCATTCTTGTAACCATCATCTGTCATCGTAGCTATCTGCTCATCTGTATACAAACCGCTTATATCTCTTGGTTTGTTAAGGTCAAATGTAGGATAACTTGCCATTCCTAGTATTTCCCCGTTTGATGGGTCAGCCACAACTACTGCCGTATTCTTAGATGGCTTTTCTTCGTTATATTCCTTAATACACTGCTCGATAACAGACTGTACGTTATAATCTATCGTTGTTACAATATTGTTACATCTACAGCAGCTTGTGTTTCAGTAACCTCAAGACCCTCATCTACATAACTGTAAGTAGTTCCATTAGTTCCTGTAAGTTCATCATCATACTGGCTTTCTATACCAAGTTCTCCACCATTGTTAGCACTTGCAAAACCTACTGTGTCACATGCAAATGTGCCGAGTGGATACTTTCTTATATAACTGTCCTCAAACCATACACCCTCTATATTCTTGCCTTCTGTCTTATCGTCAGCAAGAGTCTTAAACTCTTCTATCTCGTCAGATGTAAGGTTTTAAGAAGCTTCTGATATCTGCTGTCAGGATTATTGGCAACTCTGGTCTCAAGCTCGCCCCTGTCAAGGTCAAAGCACTTCACAAGCGCACTTAATGTCGGCTCTTTATAAGCCTCATCTGATAACATCTGCTTTACATCAAGAATAAGATTATACACTCTCTCACTATACGCAAGGACTGTGCCATCACTTGTAAGTATCTGTCCTCTCTTATATGGAAGTTCAGTTGATGTGTAAGTCTGATGGTCTAATACTGCCTTTGCGTATGTATCACCATGTGTATAGTTAATCCTGAATACCTGACCTCCAAGTACCATTAATATAATAACAACCATGCTGCGCCACCTGACCCTTGACATGGACTCTTCTTAACATTACTTTTTTCTTCTGTACTTATTTCTTCTTAACTGTTCATCACTAACCATAAGTACCTCTTATAAATATATTTTGCCTGTTAGTTCGCATCCGGAACATCCTTGTACTGCTTTACATATTCACTTTCTTTAGAATTATATGTAATAACCTGGTCTTTTCCCCGGATACACCATTCCAAGCTCATTAACTGCTGTATCATACAGAGCATTATAATCTATGCTTGCATTAATATCAGACTCAAGAGCATCATTATCATCCTTAAGTGAATTAAGAGTACTCTTTAATTCAATTATCTTGTCAGAGTTAGCCTTAGCTACAGCCTGTACATTAAGATACTGATAACAGATAAAGAAAACAACTGCTGCAACAGATGCAACTACCATTGTATACATAAGGTTAATCTTATTATTACGTCTTATCTGCTTCTGTCTTGCTTTCCTTTGTTCTCTTGATTCCTCTGTTTCTTCGTCACGTCTTAATGGCTGTGCAGTATTAAGCTGTCTTGCAGTACTTCCATACTCATATGCACTACGTGATGAAACGCCGGAACCTGTTCTCTTGTTCTTTACGTTACTCTTCTTCACTTCTCTTACCTCCCTTATGCCCTTCAAACACTCTCAGTTTAGAGCTTTTGATCTGCTGTTCTCTTCTAATTCTTCATCCGAAGGAACTATAGGCTTCTTGTTATAACTTTCCCTTAGACTTCTTTCCGCACACACATGTTGGAAAACTTGGCGGACACGTACATGGATTTTCATTGTTCTTAAATCTCACCTTAACTATCCTGTCCTCTAAGGAATGAAATGTTATGATACACAGACGTCCCTCTTTATTAAGCCTGTCTATCATCATATCAATCGAATTCTCAAGAACTTCTAACTCTCTGTTAAGTTCTATCCTAATCGCCTGATATGTTCTCTTGGATGGATGCCCTCCTGTCGCCCTTACCTTCATTGGTATTGCGGCTTTTATAATGTCGTTAAGTTCAAATGTTGTCTCTATCGGCTTTTCTTTCCTTGCAGCCACAATATGCTTTGCAATGTTCTTGGCAAATCTGTCCTCACCGTAATCTCTTATTATCCGGTAAAGGTCATATTCACTGTAATCATTGACAATGTCTCTTGCAGTTACTTCCTGCCTCTGGTCCATACGCATATCAAGCTTTGCATCCACATTATAAGTGAAGCCTCTCTCTGCTGTGTCAAGCTGATACGATGAAACACCTAAATCTAACATTATACCGTCTACCTTATCTATAGAAAGGTCATTAAGCACCTTATCCATATTACAGTAATTGTTTCTGACTATAGTAACTCTGTCCTTAAACGGCTCAAGCCTTTTACTTGCTGCCTTTATTGCATCCTCATCCTGGTCTATGCCTATAGGTCTGCCCTTGTCTGAAAGCCTGCTTGCAATCTCATATGAATGACCGCCTCCTCCAAGCGTGCCATCTACATATATACCATCTGGCTTGATATTCAGTTCATCAACCGTCTCGTATAATAATACTGACTTATGCTTGAATTCCATATCACTCTTCTCCCTGCACTATCATATGGTAAAGCCCAGACTTTCCATATTCTCTGCGACTTCTTCCATATCATCATCATAAATGCTTATGCTTTCATTCCATCTTGCCTTATCCCATATCTCTATACGGCTTCCAACACCAACAAGGACAACATCCTTCTCAAGTGCTGCGAATTCACGTAATACCGATGGAATAAGTATTCTTCCCTGCTTATCAATCTCCATCTCGGCAGCTCCAGCAAGAAAAATCTTGTAAACTTTCTGGCATCCTTATTCGTAAGAGGTAATGTTCTTAACTTTTCCTCAAACTTACGCCAGTCTTCGCTTGTGTATACAAAGAGACAGTTATCAAGTCCTTTGGTAACAACAATGTTATCCCAAGACTTTCACGGAATTTAGCTGGAACGATTATTCTGCCCTTGGCATCTATAGTATGACTATATTCGCCCATGAACATGATTACCGTTCCTCCCTTCGCCACTTTCATCCACTATCTACTACTTTGTTCCACTTCAGAGCTAATTTTATACTTTTTAATAAAAAGACAAGTAGTTTGTAGAAGTTTTTACACAATTTTTCAATAGTGAATGATTTTAGTAATATAAGTGGAAATTTGTTGTATGGATAATGTAGTTATGTTGGTAGATAATTATTAACGAACGGACGACACAATATAAGTGGATGCCTATAGCACGCAGCGTTCAATGCCAGAAGCTTCAAGTGCATTTCACACTGCCTGCACTACAGGCATCCACTTATATTATGTCTGGTTGTGATGTAATTAAGTTTTGAATTATATTTATAGAATGCTTTCATAATTTAAAGTAATCAAGTATAGCAAAAAAATAACATTTTATGAAAATATATCTATACAAACAATACAAAGACCAGATACAAGTTCACATATAGCAAACTTATATCCAGCCTTATATTTTATATATTCTTTTTGTATCAATTTTATATCTTATACATTAAAACGGAAAGAATTACATCGCCATCCTTAACAACATATTCCTTACCTTCCATACGAACAAGTCCTTTTCCTTAGCCTTTGTGTATGAGCCGCAGTCTAAAAGATCCTGATAGTTTACTACTTCCGCCTTGATGAAGCCTCTCTCGAAGTCACTGTGAATTTTGCCAGCGGCTCCGGTGCCTTAGTTCCCTCTGTGATAGTCCATGCTCTTGTTTCAGTTTCACCCGCTGTTAAGTAGCTGATAAGACCGAGTATTCTGTAGCTTGCTGCTACAAGCTTGTCAAGACCTGATGAGCTGATACCAAGGTCATCAAGGAACATCTTCTTTCATCATCATCAAGCTCTGATATTTCTTCCTCTATCTGTGCGCATATAACGAATACTTCGCAGTTGTCCTTCTTTGCATATTCACGCACCTGTGCAACATATTCATTGTCTGCACCATCATTTGCAAGGTCATCTTCTGATACATTTGCTGCAAATATAACTGGCTTGGCTGTAAGAAGATTATATTCCTTCATAAATGCTTCTTCATCCTCATCCTCGCACTCAAAGTTCTTTGCAAGATTACCTGCTTCAAGGAAAGCAAGAAGCCTTTCTATAAGGTCACACTCCTTAGCGATATCCTTATTATTATAAGAAGCTCTCTTCTGCTTTGCTAATCTTCTCTCAAGTACTTCCATATCTGAGAATATAAGTTCAAGGTTGATTGTTTCTATATCTCTGACAGGATTAATAGAGCCGTCTACGTGTACGATATTAGAATTCTCAAAACATCTTACAACGTGAACTATTGCATCTACTTCTCTTATATTGGCAAGGAACTGGTTCCCAAGTCCTTCACCCTTACTGGCACCCTTCACAAGTCCTGCAATATCAACAAACTCAATAACTGCTGGTGTTATCTTAGCTGAATTATAAAGTGCTGCAAGCTTGTCAAGTCTTTCATCTGGTACAGTAACAATACCAACATTAGGGTCTATTGTGCAGAATGGGTAGTTAGCTGACTCTGCTCCAGCCTTTGTAAGTGAATTAAATAATGTACTTTTACCTACATTTGGAAGTCCGACAATTCCTAATTTCATAACTTATTATACCTCTTTGAAAATGCTGTATTTCAAACATTCCCGCCTTTCTATGTTATTTTACTACATAATGTGCTATATAATTCTCAGGGCTTTTCTATCTTTTCACCTCTTTATGCTATATAAGCATAAATAACCCGATACAATTTATTATTATATCATAAGTCTTATCATTTTAAAACCATGTATTTTTATAATTCGACAATATCGTTTTTATTTGAGCATTGCTTCTCTATATGTTATACTGATTTTATAATTGAAAAGGAAACTGGATGTAATTTCTGATTATTTATGCCCTCTAGTCTTACGAAGGAGGTGATGCCCTATGAACACGATGGAAGTATTAACTCTATTGCTAGTAATATTTGCGGCTTTATCATATATAGACAATCATAATAATAAAAGAAATAGCATCCCACACTGTGAAGTGAACCCCTTTGTTAGACAAAACAAGTCTAACGAAAGGGGTTATTTCTATGTCTGGAAGAAAAATGTATAGTACTGAATTAAAATTGGAAATTGTGCAGCGTTATTTGAAAGGTGATATTGGAATTAAGCAATTAGCTGACGAATATCATATTTCTTCAAAAGCATGCATTCAAATGGCTCGCTCTCTATCGAGAGCATGGCGAAGCTGGTCTTTGTACCACGCATGGAACTTATAGTGGTGATTTTAAAGTTTCTGTTGTAGAATATATGCATAACACAGGTGCATCACTACGCCAGACTGCAGCACATTTTAACATACCTTCCAAAGAGTCTGTTTCAAAATGGGAACGTATTTATTATGAAGAAGGTAAAAATGCCCTGTATGAGGAACGAAGAGGAAGGGCGTTGAAAATGGAAAACAGAAACCACGAAAAGCAAAAGCAATCGTAGAAAAAATGAAGATTTACTTGCAGAAGTGCAACGTCTTCGCATGGAAAATGAATACTTAAAAAATTAAATGCCTTAGTTCAAGAGCGGGAAAAATTAAAGAAACCGATAAAGTAGCTGTCATTACAGAACTAAGGCAAAATACAAATTGACAGCGTTGCTTGCAATAGCAGAAATGCCACGCAGCAGCTATTATTATTACGTAAAACAAATGAAAAACAGGACAAATATGCTATTATAAAGGCAGAAATAGAATCTATTTACCATGAACATCAAGGACGTTATGGATATCGAAGAATCACTATGGAACTACATAATCGTGGTTACCAGATCAACCACAAAACGGTTCAGAGATTAATGTGGGAACTGGACCTTAAATGTATGGTGAGGATCAAAAATACCGTTCGTACAAGGGCGAAGTTGGAAAAATTGCCCCTAATATTTTAAAGCGTGATTTTCATGCATCAGCTCCAAATCAAAAGTGGACAACTGATATCACGGAATTTTCATTATTTGGCGCAAAGCTGTATTTATCTCCTATTTTAGATATGTATAATGGGGAAATTATCAGTTATAACATCAGTGAACGACCGGTATTAGGGCAGGTAATGGATATGCTGGATAAAGCCTTTGAGAAAATTCCCGATAATACAAATCTGATCTTCCATTCAGATCAAGGCTGGCAATACCAACACAAACAATATCAGAAACGATTAAAAGATAAAGGTATACAACAAAGTATGTCTCGAAAAGGAAACTGTTTGGACAATTCTGTTATGGAAAACTTCTTTGGATTATTAAAATCAGAACTGTTGTATTTAAGGGATTTTGAGTCAATTGATGAATTTAAGATTGAGTTGGAAAACTATATAGACTACTATAATAATAAAAGAATCAAGGAGAAACTAAAAGGAATGAGTCCTGTCAATACAGGCTTCATTCCTCATTAGTCGCATAACCATTAATTTTGTCTAACTTTTTGGGGTCAGATCAAAGTTGAGGATGCTATTTCAAATTTGATATAAATTCAACTGAGGGCAAATCAGACTTACATCTGATTAATTTCCCAGGTAAATTATATACCAGGGTGCTTGTTTTTCAAGTGTCCTTTTATTTACGCAGTATTGCACATTTCTTTTAATTTATCCATATCAGAAGAAGAGATATTCTTTTGTACTACACCTTCTACCTCTGCCCATAATAAGCATTTTCTCCATGCTTTCTGTAATAATGCTTATCCTGAAGCTCCTGCGGTGCTGGCTGTACCTGTGGGTTGATAATTTCTGTCCTATATGCCATCTTTGCGCACTCCTCCAGCACTACGGCATTGTGTACTGCTTCATGAGCATCCTTACCCCATGCAAATGGTCCATGGTTTTTGCACAGCACCGCTGGTACTGCCTCTACGTCTTTTCCCATACGTCTGAATTCAGACACTATAAGCTTTCCTGTATTTTTCTCATATGCCTCATCTATCTCTTCTTTAGTAAGACATCTAAGGCAGGAACTTCTCCGTAAATGTAATCGGCATGTGTTGTTCCATAACATGGAATGCTTCTTCCTGCCTGTGCCCAGCTTGTAGCGTATGATGAGTGTGTATGCACAATTCCGCCTATCCTGTCAAATGCTTTATACAACTCAATATGTGTTGCCGTATCAGAAGAAGGATTATACTTCCTTCTATCTTATTACCATCAAGGTCCATAATAACCATATCCTCAGGCTTTAAAGGTCGTACTCAACTCCGCTTGGCTTTATTGCAAAATATCCTGTTTCTCTGTCTATTTCGCTCACATTTCCCCAGGTAAATGTAACCAGATCGTATTTCGGAAGCAGCATATTCGCCTCATACACTTCTTTTTTTAACTCTTCTAACATAGCTTAATTCCTTAATATAATGACATAATTTCCTTAAACTTCCTGACATTTTCTGCCGCATCATCCTTAAACACTGCCGAACCTGCGACAACAACATTAACGCCAGCTTCAAGGACTGATGCAAGATTGCCTATATTGATACCACCATCAATCTCTATATCAACATTTTCAAGACCTTTGTCAGTAAGAAGCTTCTTTAATTCCTTTACCTTATCTATTGACTCCGGTATAAACTTCTGTCCTCCAAAGCCCGGATGAACACTCATAACCAAAACCATATCAACCATTGAAAGATAAGGCTCTATAGCTTTCACCGGTGTTTCAGGATTAAGGGTAATAGCCGGCTTAACGCCGCACTCCTGATTTTCTTAAGAGTTGCTGCAACGTCCTGACACGCCTCAACGTGAACTGTTATTATATCAGCGCCACACCTTACGAATTCCTCTATATATCTTACCGGCTCATCTATCATAAGATGCACATCAAACACTTTATCAGTACATTCCCTTATAGACTTTATAACCGGATTGCCAAAGAAAGCGGCACAAAGCTTCCATCCATAACATCAAGATGGATGTATTCTGCTCCAGCCTCATCAACTGCCTTTATATCCTTCTCAAGATTTTTAAAATCTGCTGCCAGTAACGATGGCGATAATATCATCATAATACAATTTCCTCACTAATCTGCTTATTTATATCTGTGCATATCTACAAAAACTTTAAATATCAGTACTTTTCTGATTTTTATCTCTTCATATATCTCAATATAGCTTGTATAGCGCCTTTGGCTTATAATACCGTCCTTTACGGCATCCTTAACCGAACAGTCAGGCTCATTAATATGCACACAGCCGTTAAACCTGCATGTACCCTCATATTCTTCAAATTCATTAAAGTAAAATCTTACCTGCTCCTTTTCAAGCTCAGGAAGATTAAGCGAGGTGAAGCCCGGCGTATCGCATATATACGTGCTTCCTGTGACATTGAATATCTCTGAATGTCTTGTTGTATGACGTCCTCTTCCTATTCTGCTGACATCCCCAGTCTTGCTTATCTCACCTTCTATCTCCTGCCTGTCTGGAAGTATAAGGTTCGTAAGCGAAGACTTTCCAACACCTGATGGACCTGCAAGTATTGTTGTCTTATCTTTAAGTGTGTCCATAACCTCAGTTATGCCCTTATTGTCGTAGGTACTTATAAATATAACCTTGCAGCCACATTTTTTCATATATCTTTTAAGTTCTTCTATATCACCTTCACTGACAAGGTCTGTCTTGTTAAATACAACAACTGTTGGGACATCCTGATAATCCATCATAAGTATAAACCTATCTAACAGATTGTAGTTAGGCTCTGGCGATTTCACTGCAAATATAACCATAGCCTGGTCTATATTCGCCGATGCCGGTCTTATAAGCTCATTCTTTCTTTCAAGTATATCGCTTATATTGCCTTTTTATTATCCTCATCAATAATGTCTATCAAAACATTATCTCCAACCAGAGGTTTTATCTTTTATTTCTGAAAACACCTTTTGCCTTACATTCATATACCACGGATTCTACATGTACATAGTAGAACCCCGCTATTCCTTTAATTATTTTTCCCTGCATATTCTGCCATATCCATCTGCTTAATTATATTAATTGCCTGTTTTATTTGCTGCTGTTGTTGTCATTTCAGTCGCTTTAGTCGTCTGCTGTGTAGTGCTTGACTGCTGATAATGACTCACATATATAGTAATAGTTGTTCCTGAAGGAACTGAATCTCCTGCTGAATAAGGTGTCTGTGATGTAACTGTTCCATACTCTGCTTTTGATGATGTTTCATACTTTACTGTAACCTTAAGGTTAGCTGAATCAAGTGTCTGGCTTGCAAGGCTTTCTGACATACCAAGTACATTAGGTACTGTTACATTAGTAACCTTCTTTCCACGGCTCACTGATATAGTTACAGTTGAACCTTCTGATACACTTCCTGATGGGCTGTACTTTATTACATTACCTGCATCTACTGTATCACTGTACTCATAGTCTACAGAAGCCACAAGGTTAGCTGCCTCAATAAGCTCCCTGGCCTCCTGCTCACTTCTGCCCTTTACATTAGGCACTGATACTTCTTTATTCTCTTTACCAGAACTTATTGTAAGAACTATCTGTGAGTTCTTTTCTACCTTTGAACCTCCAACATTACCTGACTTATAACGCAATCCTCTGCAACTGTATCTGAACTCTGTGTTACTGCCTTGTATCCAAGACCGAGCTTGTTAAGTGCCTTAATAGCATCTTCCTTTGTCATGCCGACAACATTAGGAACCTCTACCATATCAGATGAGTTCTTATTATTAGATAAACTTGCTGTTGTTTCCTCAACAGATGCTCTATTATTCTTTGCTGTACTCTTACCATTTCCAACAAGCTTTATTACTACAAATATAGTAATCATAAGAATTATGACTGCTATACCTATTCCTATACATTTCATAACAAGCTCAAGCTTATCATTTCTCTCATCATCTATATCATCATCATCAGAATCACTGTCTAACAGTTCATCATCAGACTCATTGTCAGCATCAAGCTTTGCGCCTTCTGTAAGAAGCTCATCGTCATCATCATCTGGCTCATCTTTAGTTTCAGAATCTGTATCATAAGGCTTTGCCATAGCACCATCATACACCGAACCAAGGTTAACAAAGTCCTCATCCGGCATAACAAGTGACTTCTTAAGATCCGCTATAAGTTCAGAAGCTGACTGGTATCTTCTGTCTGTCTTTTTCTGTGTACACTTAAGAACTATCTTGTCAACACTTACAGGTATTCCCTCAACAAGCTGTGATGGTGCCGGTATACTGTCCTGTATATGCTGCACTGCCACAGCTACTGCTGAATCTCCGTCAAAGGGACTGTACCGGTAAGCATTTCAAAATTGTAATACCTAAAGAATAAATATCACTTCTCTCATCTGAATAACCGCCTCTTGCCTGTTCAGGTGAAATATAATGGACAGAGCCCATAGATGCAGATGTATTAATAGTAGCTGAGGATGCCACCTTCGCTATACCAAAGTCAGTTACCTTAACCTTGCCTTCCTTTGATATGATTATATTCTGTGGTTTTATATCCCTGTGCACAATATTATGCTGGTGAGCTGCATCCATACCATTGGCAACCTGTATAGCTATACTTACAGCCTCTTTATATGGAAGCTTCCCCTCTTTTCAATATACTTCTTAAGTGTGATTCCCTCAACAAGCTCCATAACTATATAATAGATACCATTCTCGTCGCCTACATCATATACATTAACAATATTAGGATTAACAAGACCTGCGGCTGACTGTGCCTCAGCCCAGAACTTACTTACAAATGTCTTATCCTGGCTGAATTCTGACTTCATAACCTTAATAGCCACAAATCTGTTAAGCTTATGGCACTTGGCTTTATAGACATCAGACATTCCGCCTGTACCAATCTGCTCAATTATTTCATATCTGTCTGCTAAAAACATTCCTTTTCTTAACATGATTCTTTACCTTTCCAACTTATGGTTCAATCAATACTACTGATATATTATCCCTGCCACCATTATAATTAGCTTTGGCAATAAGGCTCTCTGCCGCCTCTTTTATATCGGGGCTCTCCTTAATAATGTGAAATATCTCCAGATCTTCAAGCATATTGGTAAGTCCGTCTGAACACATAAGAATAATATCATTATCCTTAAGGTCAACCGAAAACATTTCAGCCTCAACTGTTTCACAGCCACCAATAGCTCTTGTTATATAATTCTTCTTCTCGTGAGTACGCGCCTCTTTTCTGTCTATCTGACCAAGCTGCACCATCTCCTCAACAAGCGAATGATCTCTTGTTATCTGTGTTATATCATCTCCAATAACATACAGTCTGCTGTCGCCTACATTTGCAACACGCAATGTATCACCAAATACACTGGCAACTACAAGTGTAGTACCCATTCCATCATATTCCTCTGATTCCCCTGCTTTCCTTAAAAGCAGTGTATTAACAAGCTTAATATTATTATTAACTGCATCCAGCGGGTCTTTTCCATCTGACTCTTTTAACAGTTCAACAAGCGTATCTACTGTATATCTTGATGCCATATCACCTGCTTTATGACCGCCCATGCCATCGGCAACCACAAAAGATTTGGCAGACATCCTATACTATCAAGCTTTGCATATACATAATCCTGATTGACGGCTCTCTCAATTCCTACATCCGTCTTTGCAAATGCGTTCATCTCTCTCATTCTCTTTTCAATAAGTATATGCCTGTATACTTTTAACATTACAGGAATGCATCCATAGTAAAATTTATCTGGAACACTTACACCATATTATCATATAACATAAAAAGCGATATATTTCAACCGCTTTTATCTTATACGCACCAAAATACTATATTTTGCTTTAATGAACTTTCTTGTTTTACTGCAGGCTTCCATCTATATGGTTCTGTCGTAACTGACCACACGCACCATCTATGTCACGTCCCATTTCACGTCTTATAGTAACATTAACTCCAGCCTTTTCCAGTGTTTCTTTAAAGCTGTGTATAGAATTCTTTTCTGACTGCTCATAATCTCTTTCCTTGATAGGATTAACAGGAATGAGGTTGATATGGCAGTTCAGACCGTGTACAAGCTTTATGAGCTGTCTTGCACATTCTGGTGTATCATTGACTCCTTTACAAGGCTATATTCAAATGATATTCTCCTTGCTGTCTGTGAAGGTAATACCTGCACGCATCCATTATCTGCTCTATACTGTAAGTATTGGCTATAGGCATCATCGTCCTTCTCAGCTCATCATTAGGGCATGAAGCGATATGGCAAGCGTAATCTGAAGCTTAAGGTCTGCTAACTGCTTTATCTTAGGAACAAGTCCGCATGTGGATACTGTAATGTTTCTCTGGCTTATATTAAGTCCCTTTTCACTATTTATAAGTTCAAGAAACTTCACTACATTATCATAGTTATCCATAGGCTCGCCCGAACCCATGATAACTATATTGCTGACTCTTTCCCCTGTAAGCTTCTGTATTCTGTATACCTGGTCTAACATTTCTGAAGGGGTAAGATTTCTTACACAGCCATTGAGTGTTGAGGCGCAGAAGCGGCACCCCATCTTACAGCCTACCTGTGAAGATATACACACTGAGTTGCCATGATGATACTTCATAAGCACACTTTCTATAAGATTACCGTCATACAGCTTAAAGGTGCTTCTTTGTTCCATCTATCTTTGACTCCTGCACTCTGACGGGCTCAAGGCATGTATACAGGGTATTCTCTTTAAGCGTATTCTTCAGCTTATCTGATATGTTAGTCATCTCATCGTAACTGTCAGCCAGCTTTTCATGCATCCATGAGTATAACTGTGAAGCCCTGAACTTCTTTTCGCTTATACTTGTTATATATTCTGTTAATTCATCATAATTAAGTGATTTAATATCCACCTTGTCTGACATATTTTTCTTCCTCTATATTAATATGATACCTGAGTCAAAGGTCTAAACCCACACGAGCTTGCTCATAGGTGGGTGAATGACCTTAATGACCCTTAATATAAACATAAAAGTGGGATAATAGTCCCGATATGTGAATATTTGGTAGAATTGTTAGGCAATTTTATTTCTTTATAAGACCAGCTACAAAGAAGCCGTCATTATCAGCTTTAGCTGACGGAAGCATCTGCCTATACTCTCCATCCTTACTAAAACCAAGAGTATTGCATATCCAGTCGGCATTATCCTCATTTTCTGCCCTGTTAATAGTACAGGTACTGTATACAAGAGTTCCGCCTGTCTTTACATAGCGGCTTACAACCTTAAGTATATCTCTCTGAAGACTTATTATATCATCTATCTTTTCTTTAGTTATATTATATCTTATGTCCGGCTTACGTCCCATAATGCCAAGTCCTGAGCATGGAAGGTCGGCTATGACTATATCTGCTTTTCCTTCCAATTCTTCATCAAATTCTAACGCATTATGTACATCTACATCTATATAAGGTATTCCAAGTCTGGCAACATTGTCATCTATGAGTGATGCCTTATAATCTGATACATCCCTTGCTATAACTCTGCCTGTTATGCCTTTAAGCACCTCTTTGCTGATGCCGCTTTCTGGTATATCCTTATTATCATAAGCAGCCTCAGCTAGCTTTAATGCTGCATTTATGGACTTTCTCCCGGAGCCGCACACATCCACTATAAGGCTGTCTGTTGACGGCTTAACATACTCGCCTGCCATCATTGAACTTATATCCTGTATCTGATACAGTCCCTCATTAAAGCTTTTGAGTGCTGTAAGATAGTCATAACCTGATATTTCATAAGCATATGAAAGTCCGCTTACTTCTGTTACAGTTACGCCCTCTTCTTCAAGTATTTTCTTTATATAATCTGTACTGCCCTTTAATGTATTACATCTTATATATGTTTTCTTGTCCTTCTTCATTCCGGCAAGAATATCTTCTATCTCTTCATAAGACATATTGGTATTCCACAATTCTATTATCCATTCCGGCATAGAATGCTTTACAGACAGATATTTCTTTGTTTCCTTCGCCTTATCAGGATATGTTATATTGTCCTTATTTCTTGATATATTTCTTAACACACCATTGACAAAGCCCTTAAGTCCTGTAAAGCCTCTCTTTGCCGCAAGCTTCACAGCCTCGTTACAGGCGGCAGAGTCAGGCACATTTTCCATATATATAATCTGGTACACTGCCATTCTCATAATACGCCTTATAAGCGGCTTCATCTTATTAACCGGAGTTTTGGAGTACTGGTTAAGTATATAATCCATCTCTATCCTGCACTCAATAGTTCCAAGTGAAAGCCTGTTTATAAATGCTCTCTGTGTCCTGTCAAGATACTGATACTTCAAAGAGCGTTATTTATAGTTATGTGGGAGAATTCCCTCCTTCTCAATCTCAGTAAGTATATCAAGCACAACAGCTCTTATATTTACATCCATCTGCAATAAACCATACCTTTCTGAACTATCACTTTAAAACTGTTCCTTTTTCGACCCTGCAGCCTAATAAAATGCGTCTGTCTTCATTCTCTTCTTGCCCTCAAGCTGGACTTCATTAACACTAAGATAATCTTTTCCACACTTAATTATAAGTCTTTTCTTATCAACAAAGCATACAGTTCCACAAGCTGCATCTGTTTCAACAGCATTTTCTTCACTGCCTATGCCAGATACGTCGCTTATGACATCTGCATCCCATATTTTTAGCATCTTGCCATTGTAATGTGTGTATGCACTTGGCCATGGATTAAGTCCTCTTATAAGGCACTCTATATCGTGTGCTGTCCTGCTAAAGTCAAGTTCACCCATTGATTTCTTTAACATCTTCACATATGAGCTCTTAGTGTCATCCTGAGGAACTGGTGTGATTGTTCCTCCTCAAGGCCCTTTAATGTGTCTATAAGTAATTCAGCACCGACCACGCTTAATCTGTCAAAAGACTTCCGCCTGTTTCTTTCTTCTCAAGTTTAACTTTTCTTACAAGAAGAATATCGCCTGTATCAAGTCCTTCATCCATCTTCATAGTTGTAACGCCTGAATACTCACGTCCGTCTATGACTGCCCACTGTATAGGCGATGCACCTGTACTCTGGAAGAAGTGATGCATGTACATTTACACATCCGAGGCGTGGCATATCTATGATGCTCTTTGGAGTAACTGTCCAAATGCAACGACAACGAATATATCTGCGCCATATGCTCTTAACTTCTCAACAAATTCTTCATCTCTTGCCTTTTCTGGCTGTAAGACTTCGATTCCAAGCTTTACTGCTTCTTCCTTTACTGGTGAGAATACAAGTTCCTTGCTTCTTCCCTTTGGCTTATCTGGCTGTGTAACTACTGCCACAACCTCATGTCCTGCCTCAACTAAAGCTTTAAGCGTCCCAACTGCAAAGTCAGGAGTCCCCATAAATATAACCTTCACTATTCCTCATCCTCCGTTTCAGTATCAAAAGCTTTCCTTCAACCTTATCAACATACATTACTCCATCAAGATGGTCTATTTCATGAAGAAGACATCTTGCAAGAAGGTCTTCACCCTCAACTATAATCTCCCATATCTTCATTGAGAGCCTTAACCTTTGCATATGATGGTCTTGTCACTACACCTGTCTTTCCGGGAACGCTAAGGCATCCTCCTGTCCTGTCTGTGAACCGCTTGTTTCAAATACCTCGGGATTAATAAGTACTATTGGGTCATCGCCACAGTCAATAACTACAAGTCTTTTTCTTATACCGACCTGTGGTGCTGCAAGTCCGACTCCGTTAGCTTCATACATTGTTTCAAACATATCATCGATAAGCTCCTGTATTCTTGGAGTCATCTCTGTTACCTCTTTAGCCTTTTTCTGAGTATCTCATCACCAAGTGTTCTTATATTTCTTATTGCCATTATTATTATCCGTCCTGATATTCTTTTTATAGCTATCATGGTCAAAAGTATTTTGCCCCTGACTTATACCTACTGATTACTCCTTTACTTTGCAATTCCTATAATCCAGTCTTACATTAATTAACATCATACTGAATACTTATATTCTTATATTTATCATTGTCCTGCGTATACCTGTCTATACAGTCCATAAGATATGACAGTCTTCCAAAGTCTGCACTTCTTAGGTATATTATCTTTGTATACACGTCACTTATCTTATATATCGGCGCATTTGCTGGTCCTAATATCTTTATACTATTTGCAAGATTATTATTCTTATCATCAAAAGCCTTTTTATATCATCTGCGCCCACCTTCAGCCTGCCTTCATCGGCTGAACTTATGTTAATTCTAATCATATTGTTCACTGGTGGATAAGAAAGCATCTGCCTGTAGGATATTTCTTTGTCATAAAAGCCTGTATAATCCTGCCCTGCCGCACATATTATACCATAATTATCCGGTGAATACGTCTGTATAACGACCTCTCCACGCCTCTGGCCTCTTCCTGCACGCCCTGCCGCCTGTGTCAAAAGCTGGAATGTTCTCTCAACTGCCCTGTAATCACTTGCATACAGTGACATATCTGCTGCCACAATTCCTACAAGTGTTACCTTTGGGAAGTCATGTCCCTTAACTATCATCTGCGTTCCAACAAGCACATCTGCCTGTTCTGTCGCAAATGCATTAAGAATATGTTCATGTCCGTCCTTGCCCTTGGTTGTGTCCATATCCATTCTTAGCACTCTTGCATCTGGAAACATCTTATGCACCGCATCCTCCACAGCCTCTGTTCCGGCCCTGAAACCTGATATATACTTTGAACCACACTCAGGACATATATTTAACTGTGGCATTTCATAACCGCAGTAGTGGCACACAAGCTTTCCGTTGCGGTGTGCTGTCATAGACACATCGCAGTGCGGACACTTATAAACATAACCACACGCCCGGCATGATACAAAACCCGCCGTTCCGCGCTTATTAAGAAATAGCATAATCTGCTCTTTTTATCAAGTCTGTCGCGTATGAGCTGCTTAAGCTTCTGTGAAAATATAGTTCTGTTTCCACTCTTTAACTCACTTCGCATATCTGCTATATACACGTCTGGAAGTTCACTGTTTCCTGCACGTTTCTTAAGTGACAGAAGCTTGAATTCACCATTTCTTGCACGATAAAAGCTGTCTATAGATGGTGTCGCTGAACCAAGAACAACCGATGCATTATGCTCCTTGGCAATATGTATGGCTGTTTCAACTGCATGGTACCGCGGTACCTGCTCCGACCTGTAAGCACCTTCGTGTTCCTCGTCTATAACTATAAGCCCAAGGTCAGGAAACTGCGTAAAAGCGCAGACCTCGGACCTATCATTATGCTTATTTCTCCTCTTAGCGCACGTAAGAACTGGTCATATCTTTCGCCCTTTGACATGCGCGAGTTAATAATAGATACTTTATCACCAAACCTGTGATAAAACCGCTGTACCGTCTGAAATGTAAGTGCAATTTCCGGTATAAGCATAACAACCTGCCTGTTCATACTTATAACGTGTTCAATAACGTCCATATACACCTCAGTCTTACCACTTCCGGTAACACCGTGTATAAGATAAGTTCCATACTTTCCATCATCATAATCATTTATTATGCTTTCTGCTGCTGCTCTCTGCTCATCATTAAGAACGACATCCTTATTAAACACATTTTATCAGAAACAGGGTTCCTGTAGTACTCCTCTGTCTTAACATTGATAACGCCATCCTCTTCCATAGCCTTAATCGTAGAAGCTGATATATTAAGCTTCGTCTTGACTATATCGCTGTCAATGACAGGCTCATTAATAAGTGCCTCTAACAGTCTGTGCTTCGCCTTTGCTTTTTCTTATATACTGCAAGAAGCTCATCTGCTTTATCCTCTGTGATATTAAGACATATTGCACGCTTTACCTTGTGATTTATCTTATCTTTCACCGGAATGACTGTTTTAAAGCCTGATTCATAGTGCAGCCATAATGAGTTTTTAACCAGAGTGCAAGCTTAATCATATCTGTAGCCGCATTTACACGGTTACTTGCAATACTGTCTATATACTTAATCTTGTTTACATCATAAGAGGGTGTTGCTGACATAGCGACAACATAGCCCGTTATCATCCTGTTTCCCTTGCCAAAAGGCACTCTCACAACACTTCCTATCTCAACTGTGCCATCAAGCTCCTCAGGTATTGCATACTGAAATGTCTTATCAAGCTGCTCATGTGATATATCTATTATAATATCAGCGTACATTCTTCTCCTTTAACTCATCAAGAACCTCAGCTATAAGCACTCTTTCATCCATAGGGTACTTAACACCCTTTATCTCCTGATAGTCCTCGTGCCCCTTACCGGCAAGCACTATAATATCTCCCGGCTCACCGTGTTCGATAACATATTTTATAGCTTCTTTTCTGTCTACTATATCAATATGCTTTCCATCTGTCCTGCTTATACCTGTCTTTATATCCTCAATAATAGCCTCCGGCTCCTCAAATCTTGGATTATCCGATGTTATAACCGTAAGGTCAGCATATTTTCCTGACACCTCACCCATCTCAAATCTTCTCTCCTTAGAACGGTTTCCGCATCCAAAGAGGCATACAAGTCTGTGTGGATGATATTCTTTAATGTTTTAAGATACTTTCCAAAGACATTGCATTATGGGCATAATCTATCATAAGTGTAAATTTATCTGACACCTTTACAAGCTCAATTCTGCCCTTTACCCTGACATCCTTTAATACATTTTCAACTGTATCCTTATCCACATTAAAATGTCTTGTAACCGCTATTGCGCACAGTGAGTTATACACTGAAAACATTCCCGGAAGTGATAATGCAACGTCCATATCTATAAGTCCCTGACACTTATATGTAAGTCCTATCTTTCCCGGTTCATGAAGAAGCTTTACATCAGTTGCCCTTATATCGGCTGTTTCTGATACTCCATAGCTCTCAACTTTACATATGGCACCTTTAAGTATATCCTTTGTGCTTATCATCTGCATTGACTATTCCAGTCTTACACTGCGTAAAAGCTTTGCCTTACATTCAAGATATTCCTCAAAGAAGCATGCTCATTAGGTCCGATATGGTCTGGCTCAAGGTTGGTAAATACACCTATATCAAACATAATTCCTGCTGTTCTGTCAAGCTTAAGTCCCTGTGAAGATACCTCCATAACTACTGCTTTACAGCCGGCATCCACCATCTTCCTGAAAGTTTCGTGTATCTGTATTGACTCTGGCGTTGTATTGCATGAAGGTATCGCTTCATCACCTATGACAGTTTCTATTGTACCTATAAGTCCTGTCTTTATTCCGCACGCGCACAGCACATTTTAATCATATATGTAGTTGTTGTCTTACCCTTAGTACCTGTAATACCTATAGTAAATAACTCCTTATCAGGATTGCCATAATATGCAGCCGACATAAGTGCAAGCGCAAGTCTTGTATTATCACATTCGATAACTGTTACATTTTCTGATGGCAGAGCATAGTCTGAACCTTTCTGAACAACTATAACTGCTGCTTTATCCTTCACCTGTTCTATATACTTATGTCCATCGCTTACCGCACCGACAATACATACAAATATGCCACCTTCTGTTACTTTCTTGAGTCTGAGGCGATACCTGTCACCTCTGTATCAGTACTGCCCTTTAATACTGTATAATTAAACTTCTCTGTTTCATTAGCCTGACATATGTCTAATATACTCTTAAGCTGCATAAACAATCCTCCTAACATATATTTTAACCAATATTAGAATAATCCTGTTATTCTTTCTGCCTCTTCATCATAATCTATGCCTTCTGCTGCTGGAACCTTAGAAGTCCTGGCATAGTAAGCACCTTTCCTGTAAGTGCAACCACGAAACCAGCTCCTGCATCGACATATACTTCTCTTATATTAATAGTAAAGCCTTCTGGTCTTCCAAGCTTAGATGCATCATCTGAAAGTGAATACTGTGTCTTAGCCATACATACTGGAAGATTGCCAAAGCCCATCTGTGTTATATGGTCGAGCTCCTTCTTTACCTTTGCATCGTAAAGTAACACCATCTGCACCATATATTTCCTTTGCAATCTTTAATATCTTATCTTCAAGTGGAAGCTCATCTTCGTATAATGGAGCGAACTCACTCTTCTTCTCTCAAGTGCTAAGAACTTTGTCAGCGAGCTGCTGACCGCCATCTCCACCTTTGCCCATACCTCAGAAAGCGCGAATTCACAGCCTAACTCCTCGCAGTGCTTCTTTATAAATTCATATTCTTCCTCAGTATCTGTAATAAATGAGTTGAGTGTAACGATAACTGGCACACCATACTTATGTATATTTTCAATGTGCTTCTCCAGGTTCACAATACCCTTCTTTAAGGCTTCCATATTCTCCTTGCCAAGCTCTGCCTTAGGAACACCACCATTATACTTTAATGCCTTGACTGTAGCGACTATAACTGCTGCATCTGGCTTAAGTCCGGCCTTTCTGCACTTTATATCAAAAACTTTTCAGCTCCAAGGTCAGCACCAAAGCCAGCCTCTGTGAGCAGCGACATCTGCGAGCTTCATAGCAAGCTTTGTAGCTCTTACTGAGTTACATCCATGTGCTATATTCGCAAATGGTCCGCCGTGTACAAGTACTGGTGTACCCTCAAGTGTCTGTATCATATTAGGTTTTATAGCATCCTTTAAAAGTGCTGCCATAGCTCCTGTAGCCTTTAAATCCTTAGCTGTAACAGGGTCTCCTGCATAATTATATGCAACTATTATGTTAGAAAGTCTTTCCTTTAAGTCCTTCATATCATTAGCAAGACAGAGTATAGCCATAATCTCAGATGCTACTGTTATGATAAAATGGTCTTCCCTACAACACCATTAGGCTTATCACCAAGTCCTATAACGATGTTTCTTAATGTTCTGTCATTCATATCCATACATCTTTTCCATACAACTCTCTTAGTATCAATACCAAGCGCATTGCCCTGATGTATATGATTATCAAGCATAGCTGCTAACAGATTATTAGCTGATGTTATAGCGTGAAAATCTCCTGTAAAATGAAGATTAAGGTCTTCCATAGGAACAGCCTGTGCATATCCGCCGCCTGCTGCTCCACCCTTTATACCAAAACATGGTCCGAGTGAAGGTTCTCTTAATGCTGCTATAGCATTTATTCCTCTCTTACAGAGTGCTTCTGTAAGCCCAAGACTTATAGTTGTCTTTCCCTCACCTGCCGGAGTTGGATTGATAGCTGTTATAAGAACAAGCTTTCCATCCTCATTATTCTCTACTCTGTGAATAAGTTCATCAGATAACTTTGCCTTGTACTTTCCATACATTTCAAGTTCATCTTCTGTAATTCCAACCTTTGCTGCTACATCCTTAATGTTTAATAGCTTTGCTTCCTGTGCTATTTCGATATCACTCTTTACTGCCATAATCTTATCCTTTCCATGCCGCCATCCGGCACATTTAAGTATTTTATTAATATACTAATTATTGCTCATATAACTTTCAAATTCTTCTGCACTCATAAGAACCTTTCGCGGCTTGGTTCCTATCTCAGGACCCACAACGCCTGCATCTGAAAGCTGGTCCATAATTCTTCCTGCTCTGTTAAAGCCTATCTTAAACTGTCGCTGGAGCATACCTATAGAACCTTTTTCCTTCTCTATAACAAATCTTGCCGCATCTGCAAACAATGAATCCTTGTCATCCTGAGCCTCTGTCTGTAATCCCTGTGCCATTTTCTGTGACACTGTATCTGCTATGCTCTCATCATACTTTGCTTCCTCTGTCATATTTTCCTTAAGGAAATCAACCACTCTGGATACCTCTTCATCCGATACGAATGCACCCTGTACTCTTATAGGCTTAGGTATATTGGATGGGAAATATAACATATCGCCCTTACCAAGCAGTTTTTCAGCTCCATTCATATCGATAATTGTTCTTGAATCGACTCCTGATGATACTGAAAATGCAATTCTTGATGGAACGTTTGCCTTAATAAGACCTGTGATTACATTAACAGATGGTCTCTGTGTTGCGATCACCAGATGAATTCCTGCTGCCCTGGCAAGCTGGGCAAGACGGCATATTGCAGCTTCAACCTCACCCGGTGCAACCATCATAAGGTCTGCAAGCTCATCTACAATGATAACTATCTCTGGAAGTTTTTCAATAGGAACTTCACCTTCCTTTTACCTCCTGTTTCATAATTATATCATTGTAACCAGCAAGATTACGTGCTCCAACAGCCGCAAACATCTTATATCTTTTATCCATCTCAACAACTGCCCAGTTAAGAGCTCCTGCCGCTTTCTTAGGGTCTGTCACAACAGGTAACAGAAGATGTGGTATACCATTGTAGGTACTAAGTTCTACCACCTTAGGGTCAACCATAATCATCTTAACTTCGTCAGGCTTTGCCTTATACAGAATACTCATAATTATAGTATTGATACATACAGACTTACCTGAACCTGTCGCACCTGCTATAAGAAGGTGTGGCATCTTTGCTATATCTGCAACAATTGTCTTGCCTGCTATATCCTTTCCTGCTGCAAATGCTACTTTAGACTTGTTATTCTTAAATGCGTCATCTTCTATAAGCTCTCTTAAGAATACGCTTCCCGCTCCTTGTTCGGCACTTCTATACCTATGGCTGACTTGCCGGGAATAGGGGCTTCTATTCTTATATCTGCTGCCGCAAGACTAAGCTTTATATCATCTGCAAGCGAAACTATCTTGCTGACCTTGACACCAAGCTCCGGCTTAAGCTCATATCTTGTAACTGATGGACCACAGCTTATATCTGTTATATCCACCTTAACACCAAAGTTCTGAAGTGTCTGCTTTAATGTAATCGCTGTGTTGCGGTTCTCTTTCAAGATTAGCCGAAGATGAACTTGTATTTCTGTTAAGAAGGCTTATTGGTGGGAACTTATATTCTTTCTTAAGTTCCTGCGCCTGAACATCATTCTCATTCTTTACATTATTATCAGAAGCATTAACGGTCTCATGAATATCCGTCATACCTTCATTATCCGTATTCATATCCTTAGAAGCCATGTCCTGATTATCGTATGGCTCCTTCGTTGTACCATACTCTCCTGTGCCTGCTAATCCATCTTCTGATATATCATTATCATATTCATTATAAATGTCATCTCCATAATTTTCATCTTCTGGAACGTCAATGCCGTTATCAATGCTGTATTTTTATTTTTTTCAGATATAAAGTTATCATCATTCATATCATTATATTTTGTATCATCATATTTTTCATCGTCATATACATCGTTATCGTTGACACTTTCATATATATCTGAATTGTAATCTTCTGAATAGCCATCATACACATTATCTGTGATATCATCATCCATATAATTATCTGCATCACCTGCATGTTCATATCCGCTATCCGCTGATATATCCTCACCTGCTATGCTGACATTGCTATCTTGTGCATTTTATCCGTATCACTATGTATTTCCATATATCAGATGTATCATATGCACTGTCATCATCCTCAGACTGTGCATAATCATCATCTTCATCTGTATTATGCTTTTAGGGATGATGAGTGGGTCGTATATATCATCCATATATACATCTACATCATTTCTTACAGGCTCTATTTCACGTATGTCTATATCCGCATTATCGCTTTCAGACTGCATATCCTTTATTACAAGGTCATTCGTAACACCCCTTACAACATTATTCATACGCGCATTGACATAGCCTCTTCTCTGGCCTTCTTAGCAGCTATCGCCTGCTCCTTCTTTCGCTTTCTTATTCTTGCCTGACGTCTTTCCTCACGAATGGCGCGGTATTCTTCATCACTCAGCTCTTCATCTCTTCTTACCATAGACGAATGTTGTTTATAAGCTGAATAATCTTCCCTTGCTTCCTTTACAAACCTTTGTCCACCGTTTCTAATCCCACCTATAAATGACTTTTCTGTTATCAGTATCACACATATTATTGCAAGTATGATAAGTATAACCATAGTTCCTGCAATGCCAAGAGGACTTAACAGCTTACAGAGTATTCCTCCAAACAGACCACCGCCTGTCTTATGCTCTGAACAATATCCAAAGTATGTGACAACTGACTCACCTATATCTGGCACATTGGTTATTCTCTGCCATACTGCCGCCGCAATTACTGACAACGCATACACCGCTGCCGCCTTAACACGCATAACTCCTGCCATATCTTTATTGGCAAGCATAAATATTATGCTTCCGGCAACGATAAATGGAACAACATAAGCAGCTATCCCAAAAGTCCAAACATAAGCCACTTGATTGACTGTCCAACCGTACCTGCCATATTAAAATTACTTAACAGCAGTATTATTGTACATGCAAATGCTAATAACAGTATAATCTCATCTATTAAAGGACTATACTGTAACAACTGCTCTGTCTGTGTATTTTTTCCTGTTGTATTCTTCTTAGCTGTACCCGATGATGTTCTGCTTTTAGTACTCTTTGCTGTACGCGGCTTAGCAGCCTTTGAAGTACTGCTCTTTGATGCACTGCTTCTTGAAGTACTGCTTTTAGAACTTCTGCTACTGCTTTGACTTTGGCTTTTTCTGGTACTTGAAGCCATAATAACCTAACTCTCCATCATATTCTTATAACACTTATATTTATCACAAACTATGATATTAGGGGCAAAGGTATTTTGTCCCTAACTGATGTATTCGGATTGCTGCATTTCTATGCAATTCGCGCAATCATCTAATACCTCAAACTATTTTATCATAACTTATTAAGTATAACATTTCCATTATCTTAACGCAAGAAAGATGCCACATATCCCGCTTCTTCCGCTGGCAATGCCCCATTGGCAGTGCTTATCACCTTCATTCACACCATAGCAGCATATACTCTGATACTAATGAACTGTAATAATAACGGATTATCGGTATGTGACATCCCTCTCTAATGTAAAATAATTTAATTGTATCATAATGTTATGGTTAAAAGTGTAAAAGCTTATCGTTCAAACGTAAATGACTTTTGACCTTTTAACTATAACTGATATATTTGACTGCTACATTGCTACACAATTCACACAATCCTCTAACACCTCAAACTATATAACTAACAGATTAATCTTCATCATCACTTGCAGCTTCAGCAAATCCCTGACGCTTTCTTGCCATCTCATCGCTCTCAAGATATTCATCATAAGTTGTGATCTTATCAATAAGCTGACCTGATGGAACTATCTCCATAATACGGTTAGCTGTTGTCTGAATAAACTGATGGTCGTGTGATGTAAAAGAGCCACACCAGGAAACTTAATAAGTCCGTTGTTCAGTGCTGTGATAGACTCCATATCCAGATGGTTTGTTGGCTCATCGAATATAAGTACATTTGCACCCATAATCATCATCTTAGATATAAGACATCTTACCTTTTCACCACCAGAAAGTACCTTAACCTTCTTAACACCATCATCCCCAGCAAAGCATACGTCCAAGGAAACCTCTTACATATGTTGGGTCTGGGTCTGGTGAATACTGTGTAAGCCACTCTACAATAGTATCTCTATTAAACTCAGCCGCACTATCCTTCGGGAAATATGCCTGGGAAGTGGTAACGCCCCACTTATAAGAACCTTCATCTGGTTCCATATTACCTGTAAGAATATTGAATAAAGTTGTTGTTGCAAGCTCGTTAGAGCCAACAAATGCAATCTTATCTTCTGTTTACTATAAATGATACATTATCAAGTACCTTAACACCATCAATAGTCTTAGAAATTCCTTCTACTGTAAGTACTTCATTACCAATCTCTCTTGCTGGTCTGAAATCAATATATGGATACTTTCTGCTTGATGGTCTTATTTCATCAAGTTCAATCTTCTAATGCTCTCTTACGTGATGTAGCCTGCTTAGACTTAGATGCATTAGCTGAAAATCTCTGGATAAAGTCCTGTAATTCCTTAATCTTTTCTTCCTTCTTCTTATTAGCTTCCTTCATCTGCTTGATAATAAGCTGGCTTGACTCATACCAGAAATCATAGTTACCTGCGTAAAGCTGAATCTTACCGTAATCGATATCGGCAATCTGTGTACATACCTTGTTCAGGAAGTAACGGTCATGGGATACAACGATAACTGTGTTGTCAAAGTTGATCAGGAATTCTTCCAACCATGCGATTGCATCAAGATCAAGGTGGTTAGTAGGCTCATCCAGTAAAAGAATATCCGGATTACCAAAAGTGCCTTTGCAAGAAGGACTTTAACCTTCTCACTACCATTAAGCTCTGACATATTCTTATAGTGAAGGTCTGTACCTATACCTAATCCGTTAAGTAACTGTGCTGCATCTGACTCAGCCTCCCAGCCGTTCATATCTGCAAATTCAGCCTCAAGCTCACTAGCCTTATTACCATCCTCTTCTGTGAAGTCTTCCTTGGCATATATAGCCTCTTTTTCCTTCATAATCTCATAAAGTCTTGTGTTACCCATGATAACTGTATCAAGAACAGTATAATCATCATACTTAAAGTGGTCCTGCTCAAGGAAAGATAATCTCTGACCAGGTGTTATAGTTACATCTCCCTTACTTGGTTCAATCTGACCTGTAAGAATTTTTAAAATGTTGACTTACCTGCACCGTTGGCACCTATAAGACCATAGCAGTTTCCCTCTGTGAACTTAATATTCACATCCTCAAAAGAGCCTTTTTTCCTATACGAAGGGTTACGTTATTTGCACTAATCATTAATCATTCCTCCATTAATGGTGAACTTTCCCTAGTTCATATATGTATTACAGGACTGCCGTTCATCCATATGACCACACTAGAACATACTGCCCCAAAATACAAAACATAACAATTATATATGGTAATGCAATTAAATGCAAGTGTATGTATAACTATTCTTACAATTATTTTGTCTATCTGTTATTCATTATATTTTAAATATTATATCAAAAGTATTAGAAGTGAATTTTACCACTTACTGCTATATCAGTATTGCTACATTGTCCTGCAATCCTGATACAGCTCAGACTTCTATAAGATGCCGTATTCACATCATATTATATATTAACAGCATTACAATGCAGCTATTATATCTCCTTGTTATACATTAGTGCCCTCTTTAACAACCTTTTCCCATTATCTTTATCCTCTGAAAACAAATCATATGTTATCCCCAGAACAATATCCATCGCATATGCATATGTCTTCTCATCTGCTGTATTAGAATAATTCTTTAACATAACTCCCTCTGTCAGCCATTTGCAGCGTTCCGGATACTTCTCCACTGATATACCATTATTGATAACATATACCTTGATATCCCTTTTTCATACAGCTTTCTTGCCAGTTCGATATAGTACAGTGCGCTTGTACTTAAGAACAGCTCTTCTGACACCACAATAACAACATATCTGTGCTTAATAAACATTTCCTTAGTTTCGTCATGTGTCATCCCCAGATACCACTTACAACCTTTGTTCCATCATAAACATTGCATACATCCATCCCCAGAACATCAAGATGCTCCGTCAGGCTGTCCACCTCAGCCCATTTCTTCTGTAAATTAAATAATAACAAAAACCTCCCAATAATAATATACGTGCCGTGCAGGACACGCTCCGCCACTTGCCGTGCCATGTCCAAGAATGTTCTACATTCTTGGACTGTCGGCTTTCGCCCTATCTGAACAAAGTCCCAAGAAGAACTTTGTGCAAGCACAGTTCTTCTTTTGACTTTGTTCCGGCACGGCTCATTGCTTACGCACATTTTAGCACATTTTGGGGTGTATTATTGGGAAATGTTGTATGTCGTTTATAATATGTTGTAATCCGTCAAAAATTGTTGTCAGAATTCCAATTCTTGTTTTCAATTATGGCTTATATCTTGTCATTTAACGACTGCATTTATGCCGTTATAGTAGTTCCAGTCTTTCCTGCAAGACCTTCCTTAGCCTTCTCAAGATTAGCAATAACAGCCTTTCTTTCCTTATTAGCTGTTACGAATCTGATAGATGCGTCCACCTTAGGGAATGTTGTCTTAGCTGGGAAGTGTCCTCCTTGATATACTGGTGAAGATCTGATGCAGAAACTATATCAAATACCTTCTCCTCTGGTGTTCCCTTTCCTATAGTAAGCTTATCATATGCTGTAAGGAAAAGAAGTGTATCAGCACCTACAAGTTCTGCAAGCTTGGCTGCTGTGTAATCCTTCTCTATAATGGCTGATGCGCCCTTAAGATGTGAACCTTGCTGTAATACAGGAATTCCGCCACCGCCCGCTGCAATAACAACCTGATCTGCATCAAGTAATGCCTTGACAGCATCAATCTCATATATATCAATAGGCATAGGTGAAGCAATTATTCTTCTGAACTTGCCCGGCTCCTCCTCAATAACGTGGTTGCCCTTCTCTTCTTCAGCATCAGCTTCTTCTTTAGACATATATCTACCAATAACCTTAGATGGTTCTGAAAATGCTATATCAAATGGGTCAACTCTTACCTGAGTAATAATAGTTGAAACTGTCTTATATATTCCTCTGTTAATAAGCTCTTCTCTTATGGCATTCTGAAGATCATATCCAATATAACCTTCACTCATGGCTCCGCATACAGACATAGGAGCAACTGTTCTGTCATCAGGATCAAGTCTTGCGAACTCAGTCATTGCTGTCTGAATCATCCCAACCTGTGGTCCGTTACTGTGTGTAATAACAACCTGATACTTAGCTTCTACAAGATCAGCTATTGCCACTGCTGCTTTCTTAACATTCTGCTGCTGCTCTGGAAATGTTTCTCCAAATGCATTTCTTCCTAAGGCAACTACAATTCTCTTATTATCCATAACATAAACCTCTCAATTCTTCACGATATTCACATAAAACTTTCAAAATGAATTAAGTGTTTATATATTATATATGATTTTTCGCTAAAAGCAAACAATTCGTAAAGTTTACAGATTAACACAGCCGCCCATAATCCGAACTTTTAAGTCCAATCGGAATAAAATAATTATATAAATATTCTCTCATTTCGTATAAAGGATAAATATTTATGGCTAATAAAAATATTGGAGTTGCCGTACTTGATACCGGCATTTATCGACATATAGATTTTGACAACAGAATAATAGCTTTCAAAGATTTTATTAACAACAGAAGCATCCCCTATGATGACAGTGGACACGGCACCCACGTTTCCGGAATAATAGCAGGAAGTGGAAAAGCCAGCAACGGACGTTTCAAAGGCATTGCACCCATGAGCCAGATTATATCAGTGAAGGTGCTGGACTCATACGGCAACGGCAGAATTGGCAGCGTTATAGATGGTACAAACTGGATAATCAACAATAAAGACCTGTATAATATAAGAGTTGCAAATATATCATTTGGAACAACTCCCAACAACAATATAGATATTGAAAATACTCTTAATCTTATAAGACACGTAGAAAATATGTGGCGTAACGGAATAGTTGTTGTAGCTGCCGCCGGCAACAATGGTCCCGCTGCAAAAGTATTACTGCCCCTGGAACAAGCCATACCATAATAACAGTCGGTTCTATGGATGACAAAACTTTCCACTCTGGGCGCGGACCCACTAAAGACGGCTTTCAAAGCCCGAACTTGTCGTAGCCGGCTCTAACATAACAGCATGCAGTAACCGAAAAATGGATATTCCACAAAAGCGGAACATCCATGTCTGCACCTATAGTCAGCGGCGCCATCGCACGTCTTCTTACCAATCACGACCTGACACCTGAGGAAGTCCGTTCGCGTCTTAAAATGTTGTAATAAAGTTAATCTCCCACACAACCAGCAGGGCTGGGGACATCTTGACATTATTAAATTCATCACTATGAAAACGTAGAATACCCGAATATTCTTAAAAAGAAATACTTTGATTTTAGTTTTGAGTATACTTATTATTAATTTTAGTTTCCAGTTTTATGAAATATTGTTGTTTTGCTTTAAGCATTTTTATTCAAATACTATTAATTTGCTTTACATTCTTTCGAATATATTTATTTCACATTAAACTTTTTACACTCTAATATTTAAAAACGATTTATAAATGGATATACATTTATAAATTCAGCACTCTGCTGCTCAGCAAGCTGTCTTGTATACTGAAGTATGTCAAGCATTACGTACTGTATTGCAATCATAGCAAATGCAATTAATATAAGAATTACCAATGGAATCCACTTATGCTTTTTAATCTGTCCATCAGCTTGCCGCTACTTCTGCCACCACTACTTTTATTATTCTTAAAATAACTACTATCTACCATATTATCTCCATTTCAATTATTTTTTATTTACTTTATTTTCTAAAATGTATTTATTTTTAATCATAACATTAAAAAAGTATTGGCAATTATATATGTCAATACTTTATATTATTATAATATCTTTTCGCTTATTTTTACTGTAATTATCTCGAAATATAAGTCTTTTTATTTGAATATATATTTTTTAATCCACCAAAATATAAAAGACAGTTTCTACATCTTAATTCCGACATAAAACTATCCTTCTAAAATTCATATATTATAATTATTCTCTTTTTATACTGCAAGAGTTTTTCTAATAGTTCTTTGATATGATAATCTTCCTTATAATTCTGAGAACTTCTTCTTATTATTAATCTCTCAAAATAAAAAGAACGCCTAAAACGTTCTAACATTACTTGCTATAATTAAAAGCAGGGGTGGAAGAGATCGAACTCCCACCAAAGGTTTTGGAGACCCCTATCATACCATTTGACCACCCCTATCTTAAGGAAAGGATTGTTCCTTCAAAACTGCACATTAAATATACTTCATACATCCGTATTCTGTCAAGTACTTTCATACTTTTACCTTCAAGAATAACTCTCTTTGTTCTATCCAAACCTTAACCTCTTTCGGTTATGCCCTCGACCTATTAGTACAGATCAGCTCCATATGTCACCACACTTCCACCTTCTGCCTATCTACCTCGTCGTCTTCAAGGGGTCTTACTAGCTTATGCTATGGGATATCTCATCTTGAGGGGGGCTTCACGCTTAGATGCCTTCAGCGTTTATCCCTTCCCGACTTGGCTACCCGGCCGTGAACCTGGCGGTTCAACCGGTACACCAGAGGTCAGTCCATCCCGGTCCTCTCGTACTAAGGACAGCTCCTCTCAAATATCCTACGCCCACGCCGGATAGGGACCGAACTGTCTCACGACGTTCTGAACCCAGCTCGCGTACCGCTTTAATGGGCGAACAGCCCAACCCTTGGGACCTACTTCAGCCCCAGGATGCGATGAGCCGACATCGAGGTGCCAAACCACTCCGTCGATGTGAACTCTTGGGAGTGATAAGCCTGTTATCCCCAGGGTAGCTTTTATCCGTTGAGCGATGGCAATCCCACTTTATACCACCGGATCACTAAGTCCTACTTTCGTACCTGCTCCACCCGTCGGTGTCGCAGTCAAGCTCCCTTCTGCCTTTGCACTCTTCGAATGGTTTCCAACCATTCTGAGGGAACTTTGAGCGCCTCCGATACCCTTTCGGAGGCGACCGCCCCAGTCAAACTCCCCACCTGACATTGTCCCCAGCCGGATCACGGCTGCTGGTTAGAAACCCAGTACTGCAAGGGTGGTATCCCAACAGCGGCTCCAGTGCAACTGACGTCACACTTTCTCAGCCTCCCACCTATCCTGTACATACCATGCCGAATCCCAGTATCAAACTGGAGTAAAGCTCCATGGGGTCTTTCCGTCCTGGCGCAGGTAACCAGCATCTTCACTGGTATTTCAATTTCACCGGGTGTATCGTTGAGACAGTGCCCAAATCATTACGCCTTTCGTGCGGGTCGGAACTTACCCGACAAGGAATTTCGCTACCTTAGGACCGTTATAGTTACGGCCGCCGTTTACTGGGGCTTAAGTTCACAGCTTCGATTGCTCTGACCGATCCCCTTAACCTTCCAGCACCGGGCAGGCGTCAGCCCATATACCTCACCTTTCGGTTTTGCATAGACCTGTGTTTTGCTAAACAGTTGCTTGGGCCAGTTCTCTGCGGCTCCATCTCTGGAGCACCCCTTCTCCCGAAGTTACGGAGTCATTTTGCCGAGTTCCTTAACAATACTTCTCCCGTCGGCCTTAGGATTCTCTCCTCATCCACCTGTGTCGGTTTACGGTACGGGTACGGTACGAACAATAGCGGCTTTTCTCGACAGATGGTCCATGTGCTTCGCTACTTTGTTCGCTCCGCGTAACACCATTGGATTAAGATACGGATTTGCCTGTATCTCTCCTCCTGTGCTTGCACCGGGCTTTCCATTCCCGGCTCCCGCTCTCCTTACGTGTCCCCACAGTTCTGTTCATACTGCGGTACAGGAATATCAACCTGTTATCCATCGACTACGCCTTTCGGCCTTGCCTTAGGCCCCGACTTACCCAGAGCAGATCAGCTTTACCCTGGAAACCTTAGATATTCGGCCTGAAGGATTCTCACCTTCATCTCGCTACTCATTCCGGCATTCTCTCTTCCTGGCAGTCCACCACTCCTTACGGTATGGCTTCATCCCGCCAGCAATGCTCCTCTACCAATGTTTACACATTCCTAAGCTTCGGTGTCGTGTTTCAGCCCCGGACATTTTCGGCGCAGGGACTCTCGACTAGTGAGCTATTACGCACTCTTTCAATGAATGGCTGCTTCTAAGCCAACGTCCTAGTTGTCTTAGAATCCCCACATCCTTTTCCACTTAACACATACTTTGGGACCTTAGCTGTAGGTCTGGGCTCTTTCCCTTTTGACCATCCAACTTATCTCGTGCAGTCTGACTCCCTGGCATCATCTGTCCGCCATTCGCAGTTTGATATTCTTCGGTAGGCTTTGACGCCCCTAGGAATTCAGTGCTCTACCTGCGGCAGACTAACCAGAGGCTAGCCCTAAAGCTATTTCGAGGAGAACCAGCTATCTCCGGGTTCGATTGGAATTTCTCCGCTATCCACACCTCATCACCCTTTTCAACGGATGTGGGTTC